>LNFM01001481.1_pt1 | contig 56196 bp, 50 predicted proteins | sample 596031 | NCBI WGS metagenome assembly LNFM01 (sample SAMN04254537, study PRJNA301005) | activated carbon metagenome | isolation source: dual media filters at the Ann Arbor, Michigan drinking water treatment plant | place: USA: Ann Arbor
GGTAGCTCAGTTGGTAGAGCATCGCCCTTTTAAGGCGAGGGCCCTGGGTTCGAGTCCCAGCCGGCTCACCATAAATCAAGGGGTTACGAAAACCTCTCCCCCGTGCGTAGCCGCCAGCGGCCAGCTGGCGGCCAAATTTCCTATTTTATCGCCACACAAGCTCCCCTAGGTTCCCATGAAAAGTGGGACGGAATAAGACTATTTTAGGTTTCCTCCTCACTCGTAAGTTGGGGTGATTTCTCGCTGAGAAATAGGTAAGCTTCGACGACTGTTCAAGGAAATTGGCTGGTTAAGGAAGCATGCCAAGAATATTTGACAAAATCGATCAATCCCTCCTCCCTTCACTCATCGAAACCATTCAGGTTGCTAAGCGTGCTGGCTTCTGCGTGGGATATTTCAATTTACGCGGATGGAAGCAACTCGATTGCTACATCGATCAATGGTCTGGCGTGCCGCCGCAACGAGTTGGTCGCTGCGCTGGCGGACGAGGCCTATATCGCCCATATTCCCCGGGAGGACAATCTGAACGAATTACGGAGATGCTAAAGCTATGGATGGCGCCGGTTTTCTCAGTGTAGTGATCGCCTCACGAATGAGGAGCCGAAAAATGTTTGTGAACGAGATGGAAACATATGAGGAGGTGTTGAATGGCCTACGTAACTAAATTGGAGAGTTGGAAAAAGGTAGAGCTGCAGAATGCCGGGATCACCATCCACGTTCATGAAGACGGTGTTAAGTTGGGTCGATTGGAGGTGAGCAAGGGGGGAGTGAGATGGCTCGATAAGCAGAAGAGTAAAACTGGCCCCAATCTATCTTGGAAGGCTCTAGTCAAGAGACTTCAAGATTAGGAATCAAGAGGGATCTGTGTCTGATGATTACTTGACTGGAAGCGAGAAAGCGACCTCGGAACTGTCTAGAAGATATTCGGTTGATGAGTGCTTGTTCGGAAGAACTGACTGCGAGCCCAAAGCCCAAAGGGGTTCTATTACGAGCGATGGCAATTAAGAAGCAAGAATTCTATGAGGGAGCAGCGCTTCATCTGTTGGCCCGAAGCGGCAGGATTACGAGTATTCGGTACGACACTCCGTTCTTCTTGTTGAATAATCGGGTGTTGGTCCTTCTTAAATACAGCACGAAGGGTAGGAGTCCGTGGGGATTCACGTTCACGACGGACGAGCAGACGTTATTGAAGAAGAAGGCCGCTGAGCAGAAGGTCGTGATCGGGCTCGTTTGTGGGGCCGATGGCGTGGCGACCTTCAACTATGATGGTTATCGGAGACTAGCTGCCATTAGGAATGCTTCAGCCCATATCGCCTGTTATCGCAAACACGGGGAGCATTACGAGGTAAGTGGTCCAGACGGAACGCTTGATGGGAAAGTCGCGCCCTCGAATTGGCTGAAAATTCTAGAGAACCGAGGTGACGATGACGCATCGTGAGCAGGTCTTAAAACTACTACAGAAGCAGATTGGGAACGCGGCAGAGGTTAAGGAAATAAGCGACACTGCCGCCGAAGTTGCCGGTAAATGGGTCAATCCTCTCAGCGGGGGAAAGGAGGAGACCAACGGCTTAATCTATGGATTGGTCCAGAGCGGCAAGACCGGTGTTTTGACCGTCACAGGCGCTATGGGTGCCGATGAGGGATACAAGGCCATCATCATCCTGACTTCTGACATCGATCCGCTGTATGCACAGACTCTCGGGCGGGTACAAGAGGCTTTTCCTGGAATTGATATTATCGGAAAGAAGGATTTTAAAGATACCGACTCATTCCTTCAGCGGATTAGGGGCGGGACATGCGCCATCGTTACGAGTAAGAACTCTGGTCTGTTGAATAGCCTGATTGAAAACTTGAAGAAAGGTAGGGTTCGAGGAGTCAGCTGCCTCATCATCGATGACGAGGCAGATCAAGCCAGCCTTAACACGCGGGAACGCCGAGCCGACGGGACAAGGAGCGCAATTAACCACCGGCTTATTGAGTTGCGTGGTTTCTTCGAGAAGAACACCTATTTGCAGGTAACTGCCACTCCGCAGGCCCTGTTCCTACAGACCCCGGGACATGACTTCAGACCCACCTTCACAGTCCTGAGTCGCCCCGGTTCTGATTACGTGGGAGGCGAGGAATTCTTCGGAGACAATTCCGACCTTGTCAGGGAGTTCGATTTGAATGACATCGCTGTTCTGTCTGCTGGCCCGCAGCCAACTCCGACCTTGACGATCCCCAAGTCCCTTCTGAGGGCCTTGGATACCTTCATGATTGGGGCGACATTTAAGAGGACGAACGAAGCCGATCAGAATTGCGCTTTTCTCTGTCACGTGAGTACCCGCACCGATGACCATAAACATATCGTCAATCTCATGCGGAAGTACAAAACGGACTTGACCGCCGGGCTAAAGGCGAAGAATCAGTCGGTCCTCACGAGGCTTAAGGCTGCCTACGACGACTTAGCCTCGACTCACGAAGGGCTTAAGGATAGCAAATTGGATGATCTCGTGAATGCAATCGAATTTTTCTCGCCAGGCATCAGCGTCAAGTTGGTCAACGGAGAGACGGATGAGGACGTGGCGGTCAAGTCGCCTTATAACCTTTTCGTCGGCGGCAATAAGCTCGGCCGTGGAGTGACCGTCAAGAATTTGCTCGTCAGTTATTACGGACGCCATCCAAAGAAACCACAGGCTGACACCGTTCTCCAGCACGCCCGTATGTACGGCTATCGCAGAAAGGATATCGGGTTGTTGAGGTTGTTTCTCCCCCCGGAGCTCCATACTGTCTTTAGAGCAATTAACAAGATGGAGCGCGGGCTTCGAGAACTCATTGCTCGGCGACCAAGCGAGGAATTCCGGGGCGTGTATTTAGAAAGCGGACTCAGTGCCACGCGGAAAAACGTTCTAGCGCCAGGTTCAATCGGTATATACTCGGGCGGCAGTATTTATAATCCTGCGCAGGTCATGCGCGACGAGACGGTGAAGACTTCCACGGAGAAGATCGACAAGCTGTTGGCCAGCTTTAGGGACGATCACCATGCGGAAGTGGCAGTTGAGGAATTGCAGAAGCTGATTGCTTTGACGATGCCAGATCAGCGGGTATCAGAGCGCGTGTGGGATCCAAATGCTGTTGCAGGATCACTCTCACAGTTCGCAAAGCTTTTTCAGCAAAACGCTGGTTACGTCTATGTGGACCGGAACCGCGGTCTTAAGGAAAACCGGCGCGAGACACAAGGTATTTTGGACGGAGGCGAAGCCGCAAGAGTCCCTGACGACAAGATCACACTTTTTCTCCTTCGGACAAAGTCTGACCGGGGGAAGAATTCCGCATGGTGGCCGCAGATTAGGTTCCCAGATGGACGTTATGCATTCGCTTTTGCCGTATAGCCTTGCGTCGCGTTTCCGAGCGAAATTAATAACGTGCAGATGAAATATCGATGAAAAAAAAACCAAGGGCAGTGGATTTATTTTGTGGTGCAGGAGGTCTTACGGAAGGCCTAAGGCAGGCAGGGTACAACGTCATAGGGGCTGTTGAGCTTGATGCATTGGCGTGCCGCACTTATAGGCTTAACCATAAACGGGTGAAACTGTGGGAAATGGACATTACGCAACTGCCGGGTGCGAAGATGATGAAAGCCCTGAATCTTCGGCCAGGAGAGCTAGATCTGTTGGCAGCTTGCCCGCCTTGCCAAGGCTTCTCGACCATGCGAACGAAAAACGGGGCTCGATGGAATCGGGATTCTCGTAACGATCTTATCTTTGATGTCATACGGCTCATTCGTTCCCTAAAGCCTAAATCCGTAATGCTAGAAAATGTGCCAGGCCTCGCCAAGAACAGACGATATACTTCCTTTCGAAAGGGATTGGAGGCTCTAGGGTATCGGGTAACGTGGGAGGTTCTAAATACCGTTGACTTCGCAGTCCCACAGCGACGCCGAAGGCTTGTTCTCCTCGCCTCAATACTGGGAGAGCCTGAGTTTGCGCCAAAAATATTCAGCTATCGGACTGTGCGCAATTTCATCGGAAATCTGCCGGAGCCCGAACGAAGCTCGGACCCGCTTCACAACTATCAAACTCGGCGGAGCCAGAAGATTGAGAAGCTCATTAGAAAGATTCCACTCGATGGTGGTAGCCGGATGGCCATGGGTCTTGCACATCAGTTACCGTGCCATAAACGGTTGGAGGGGTTTAAGGACGTCTATGGACGACTGGCTTGGGACAAGCCAGCTCCAACGATCACGGGGGGGTGTATAAATCCATCGAAGGGACGATTTCTCCATCCCTGTGCACATCGGGCTATCACACTACGCGAAGCCGCGCTTCTTCAGACTTTTCCCAAGACATATCGCTTTTCATTGGACCGGGGACGATATCCGGTTGCCCTTCTAATTGGCAATGCACTTCCCCCCGAGTTCATTAGGCGCCAAGCACAGCAGGTTAGAAAGACACTCGAACTCCAGTCGTAGAATTTGCCGTTTCAAGCTATGCCTAATCTCAAGACGCTACTCCTGGAGAAGTTGACACCTGAGCAGGCGGCAGCGGTTCAATCACCGAAACGTCGCTTGCTCGTGGTCGCTGGCGCCGGCTCGGGGAAAACCGAGGTGATGGCGCGACGTATTGCTTGGTGGGTAGGTATGGAGGGCGTCTCCAAAGACCAGATCGTTGCTTTCACCTTCACAGAGCGAGCGGCAGCGGAGATGAAGTTCCGCATCAGGTCATGGATCACCAAGATTACCCCGTCAGGCGATGAAGCTTCCTTGGGCCAGATGTATATCGGCACAATTCACGGCTACTGCCTCGCCAAGCTCAGAGAATGGTGGCCGGACGACTACCACAACTACGACATTCTTGACCAAGCCGCCCGCACGTCTCTGATCCAACGTGGTTTCAATGGAGTGCTTGGTCTTCAGGGATTCCGCACAGCCTTGTCGGCAGGAAAAGAATTTCCAACCGGTCAATACGACACTATTGAGCGCTTTGTTCAGACCTACGATCTGCTCCACGAGCATGATCGCTTCAAAATAAATTTGGCGGAAGGTCCAATTCCGATCCGTTTAGGCGAGGAAGAGCGCGAATGGTGCAAAAATGCCGAATTGACTACTCCTATAGGAAATAGCGAAGAATCTAAAGCTTTCGCCCTCTCCGCTGCTCGATACTATGCGTACCTGCGTTGCCGTCGCTTTCTCGACTTTTCCACCTCGCAAACTGAGTTTCTCCTGCGTCTCCGCAACGATCCCAAACTGATGTGCAGGGAAATTCGGGAGAAAAATATCCATCTGGTCGTGGACGAAGTGCAAGACATCAACCCTGTCCAACAGGAACTGATCAAACTACTGACCGGGGATTCCGGTAAATTGACCGCAGTGGGAGATCATCGCCAAGCGATCTACGGCTTTCGAGGCGCAAAGGTAGATATCATTGCCCAACTTTGGGAAAAGTTTAGGTCCGCCAAAGACGGGGAAGTAATCGGCCTGGGCGCCAATTTCCGCTCGACTGAGAAGATTATCGACTTAGCCAACAATTGGGCGAATACCATCACTCTGCCGCGTGGCATGAAGAGCCCTGCTATGACTCATGGGAACAAGAACCGTAAGCACACCCATGCTTCCCACCTAGCCTTGACGGGTTTTCCGAATCGAAACGCAGAGGCAGAATGGATCGCCGAGGCAATTCGAATCCTAGTACCGGACAAGACCAAAGGGGCAAAACACGATAAGAAGGATGGCACTGAACGAGGGCTTTCTCTGGCCGATATCGCCATCTTGGTACGCTCATCTACTGACGTGCGGGCTTATATGGAAATATTGGAGAAAGCTGGCGTGCCTTCCGTGGTGCGCGCGGGACCAGATTTGTTCTCCCAACCCGAAGTGCTGCTCCTCGTAGCCGCCATCGCCATCTCAGCAGGGGTGGATGAGTTCTACGGAGCCAAGTTCAATCCCAAAAGCCTTCCCAACCGTGTGCACAACGTGTTGAGGTGTGATCCCAAGCCATTGCTAATTTTGCACGCAGCGGCAGTTGCTCTGCGGGATGCCAAGCTGACCTTTCCTAAGGCTGCAGAAGAAGGCCTGTTAGAGGCAGCCACCATGCTTCAGCGACGCATCAAGATGGGAGAAAGCTTTGGCCTGGGACAGGTAAAGAGATTTCGCAGTGAAGAGTTGAAAGAGTTTCTGATAAACAAGAAGCCTCTCCGGCGAGTTTTCCCCCAGCAAATATACCATTGGCTGTTGACTGAGGCGCAAATAGATGCCTGGGATACAGTCGAAGGAAGGGGGCAAACTGCCATGTTCCACCTTGGTGCATTCAGCAAGATGGTTACCGGCATAGAGACTCCTGGATGGACTAGCACGGAAGACTTCACCTGGCAGGTCATTGGGCTTTGCCAATATGGTTCGGAAGAAGGTAGAGCCGATGAGCAGCCTTTGATGGTTCAACCCGAAGCGGTAACCATCAGCACCATTCATTCGGTCAAAGGGCTGGAGTTTGCCGCAGTGTTTGTCGCTGACGTCTGTGCGCGTCGTTTCCCCAGTCAATTTGCCAGACGGGCAGTCAATCTGCCTGTTTCTCAGAGTTTGGCTGACGATATGCAAGTGAGCGGCCTTTCGGATAACGACAATTATGACGGTGAGCGGCGCTTGATGTATGTGGCTTTGACACGAGCGGAAAGATTTCTCTTTATCACACACAGCAGCAAGCAAACTTCCATGTTCATCAAAGAACTTCAGGGTCTGATTGAAGAAGTAGGTGGGATGGTTAGTGCCTCTCCGCAAAAGGTACTTCATGAATTGAAATATGCACCCAAGGAGCACAAACGGGATATCAACCTGGCCACCTCGTTCTCCGATCTGCGCTACTACTTGGAATGCCCGCACGACTTCTACCTCAGAAAAGTACTTGGTTTCGCTCCGACCATCGACCAGGCCTTTGGCTATGGTCGTGGGGTTCATAACCTAATGCGTGCAATCCACTCTGATCCTAAAAAGTGGGCGGATCTCGTTCACAGCCGGCCAGCCTTGGAGGTGGAGCTTCAAAAGCTGATTGATCATGGGCTATTCTATCTTCGCTACACTACCGGTGCTCCCGCCGATAATATGCGGAGGAAGGGTGTGCGAATTGTCGCCGACTATATCGGGAAATACATTTCCGAACTTAGAGATTTGGAGTTCGAGCCCGAGAAGTCATTTGAAACCTTGATTGATTACCCCGACGGCGAGGGGGGTGCACTCGTTACGGGAGCAATCGATATCGTGAGGCAGGATGATCCACCACGCGTCACATTGATCGACTTCAAGTCGGGCGATGAACGAACCGATGCTAAAAAGTTGGACGAGGAGGAGATGGCGCTCCAGGTTGGAATTTATGCCGTCGCGGCCAAGAACGAGCTCGAATATGAGCCAGAGCAAGGGATGATTCGCTACCTCGATTCGGGATCCGACGAGAAAGCAGAATTAAAAGTGTCCCTCACTCCCCAGTCACTAGAGAAGTCCAAGAAAACAGTCTCCGAAACCGCCTACGCCATCCGTGAGCGGAGGTTCAAGGAAGGTCCAAGAAAGGAACGGGAAGGAAAATCTCGATGCCACACCTGCGATTTTATCGGCTTATGCGGAATGAAAGAAGCCATTGCACACAAAAACAATAGTCCCCACTCGTTGTGAACAAACATGGACCTGGTAATCTTTGACCTCGAAACAACGGGCCTTTCGCCGACAGCCAACGACATTATTCAAATTGCCGCGGTGCGCATCCGCTCTGGGAAAATCCTTCGCGCGGAATCGTATTCGACATTTGTGAACCCCGGCTACCGAATCCCCTCATTCATCACCGCATATACCGGGATTTCTAACTCGCACGTTCGGAGTGCCCCATCTGCAGTTCAGGCATTAGCTGAATTCTCAAGATTTGCTGGCTCTAGCACCCTGTTGGCACACATCGGACATCGCTTCGACATGCCATTTATCCGCGAGGCATGTGCAAAATTTGGGTTGCAGACACGACAGGTTGACTATTCAGACTCAATCTATCTGTCAAAGCAACTTTGGCCAAAATCCCGTCGCCATGGACTGGATGCTGTCGTGGAGAGACTTAGCCTGAACACCCGCGACTTCCGTCGGCACGATGCCCGCGGTGATGTGGGAATGCTTGCCGAGGCTGTGACGCGGATGTGGAGAAAACTTGCCCCAGATCGCACGAGCTTTCCCTCGCCACTATTCATCGGTGTGCTCCCAAAGTAATGACAGACGTATTTACCAAGGCGAAGCGTTCCGAGATCATGTCGCGGGTCCTTGGCCGAGGAAATAAAGCAACTGAAGGCGCCCTTATCAAGCTGTTTCGGAGATTCCACATCACTGGCTGGCGTCGCCACCTCAAACTGTTCGGCAATCCAGATTTTGTATTTCGGGAGGGTCGCCTTGCAGTATTTGTAGACGGTTGTTTTTGGCATAACTGTCCGAAACACGGATCTCGGCCTGTGACGAACGGCTCATTCTGGCGCAAGAAATTAAAGGGAAACATTGCACGTGATAGGACGGTGAATCTAACATTACGAAAGAAAGGCTGGCGAGTGTTGCGAGTTTGGCAACATGAGCTTACTAAAGAGAATGAGCCACGGTTGGCTGGTCGTTTTCGAAGATTGATTGTGTCGACGCACTAAATGAGCGTGACCCTTGATGAGACACGAGCGTTATTGAACTCAGACGGGTCCTCCTTTTTCACGCAGAGAACCTTTTTGTAGCCCTTCCGAATTGATTTATGCTGGCAGTGACCGGAAAACAGATTATTAAGGGGTCTGGAGATAGAATGCTTCTTTCAAGGACAAGATCGAGAAAAGGAGTCGAGAGCATTTCTGACTCGCTTGTGTTGTTCCCCAGGTGGGGAGTAGGCCGAGCCTAGGGGTTGCTCCGCTTTTGGAGACTCGCCGGGGGACGTCTTCCTACTTTTCTTGCCGCTCCTCTTTTCCCTCACACCTGCGCTTGCCGAACCCAGCTTCTCCGAGAAATACAAGCGTGACTTCAACACAACCTGGCCAGTAAGTATGCTCCGGACAACTTCCCGAACCGGCCACCAAGTAGCCCGCGCTAAGCGTTCGGCTGTACGTTACGAAGTAGCCGTCGTCACAGGACATCCGTCACCCAAGGAGGCCATCCTTTTGGCCGGGGCGGAGACATTGTTTATATTTGTTTGGCGTTATTCGTGCTGAGGTGCGCGTGGGGTCCTTGTTACCTTGATTCTTGTCTTGAGGCAGTGTGTTGGCCTCGGCCTTCTTCCTGTTCTGTTGATGCCAAGTTGGCAGAAACTTATCTAAGACCGTCACCGCCCACCGAAGCGTGCGGTTCCATTTCTGACCTCCATGGCTATAGTCTCCCGTTTTCCCCGGCATCTTGTGGCCCATCAGCCATTGGCGGACTTCATAGACCACGTCATGATTCTGCAGCGCTGTGGAAAAGGTATGGCGCAGATCATGGAAGCGGAGGTCCGTGACGTTCGCGCGCTTGCACAGGCGAGTCCACGCTTTCTTAAAGGATCGGTTTTTCCCCCGGGCGAAGAGTCGGGTACGGAGTTGTGGCGCAGTGGGCGTGAGGGCTCACGTGGCCATCGTGTTCAGTGGAATCTCTTTTGGCGTCCCCTTGAGCATCGAGAGTGCATGGGGCACGTCCAAATCTCGGCAAGTGGGGAAATTCAATGGGGAATTGTGCGTGGCTCTATGTGGGCCTGGCCTTACTCCTTCGTATGGGTTGCCTTTTTATGAAGAAACATCTTAGTGTCCCTACTTCTGTGGGCCGATACGGCTATATATCGCGCTACAAAACCATTTGAAGTTGGTGCCCGATGGAACTCATTCTAACCATTGCAGTCGGGTTGACCATATGGCGATTTTATAAGTATTTCGCCCAATTAAAGGCCGGGGAGAAGCCGCGGCCTTATGCTCCTGCAGGCATCTCATCAGGTCCTTTTAATGACGCTGCCAAACAACGAGTCGCAACCGAAAAGCGACGCATCTGGATCAAGTATCAGGATGCAGAGGGACGCATTAGCCAACGAAAGATCGAGATATACCACTGGGATGATGACTACATTTTCGCGTGGTGCTGTCTTCGGAGTGAGCCACGAACTTTTAGAATCGACCATATTGTTCAGTGTGAAGTGCTGAGCGAGCAGTTTCAGTCACACCCCATGATTGAACGGTATATCCGCGAGCAATTACTGCCGAAGAACTGGTCAGCGAAAATTCCGTGGGACGAATGGCAGAGAACGGCCGGAGTTAGGCCAGTTCCCAGTATCCGCGTTGATACAAATGTGAAAGATGACTCAGCTTACTGGACCCCACTGGGCAAAGCGATTGTAGTGAATGGCTATAGAATCCCGAGGGGGGGAATCTATGTCGGGACTGGATTACGCGCCCTGAACGAGTTCCGGGGTCCTGAGCCCGCACTCATCGATCCGAAGATGCCGATCGATAAACCAAATTTGGATAAAACGGGAAAGAATGTCTCCTACTGGCCTTCGTATAGTGAATTGGCACCTGCGTCACGTGCCGGCTACTTGGAATGGCTCGCAACAGGTCGTCAAGATGGTGATGTCCATGTTGGATATCCTTTCCTCTTTCTCTATGGCTTAGAACGACGGTTACTTGGAAACGGCAGCCCGCTGGTTCATGAAAAAGCCGAGCTCGATTTCATGCATGGGGAGGTCTCAAGCCTTCTTAGCCTGTTTGGCAAAATTGACTCGTTCCAGAGGCATGCGGCAGCGTTTCTTGAAATTCTTGAGGTCTGCCGAGACAAGGAAGGGCTCTATAAGACATCACCTCCGATGGACAGAATGGGGGACTTCCTTCCGGCTCGAGTTCAGGTTGTCATTTCGCAATTAGCCTCTTCTGGCACTCCATTGCCCATGGAGTGGGCATTGTCCTGGGCTCTCTGCCATCCAGAGATACGTCTTCGGATGCCAGCCCGTCGTTGTCGTGACGAGTTCAAGGAACTGTTCCGTCTCCGCTACAAGGATGAATTTAAGGATGGTGTCACAATCCGCCCTGGCAAAGGAGTGCTCAAGCTGCCGTATCGGCCAGCCAGCCCGTCATTTGGTAAGGAAGTAATCATCCAAACGTCCTGGCCTCAGGTTCCCGCTCTCCGCACGATTCCCACAAAGCTTATGGAGCTTGTTCAGCGATGTACTGATGAGCTTGATGCCTACAGCAGATATATAGGGAATAGGAACTCGGCAGAAAAGGATTTGGGTAGCATCGCATTATTGCCCATCGAATTAGCCAGGCAACACCAAGGACGCGCAAGCTTGGAGTTTCGAGCATGGATTGAAGAGCGGCTCTCTAATAGCGATACCGCAATCATCTCAGGTGACGCACTGCTAGCCCGATGGGGCAAGCAAGATAGGCTTTCAAAGGCTGACTGCGTGCTTTTATCGCAGGTGCTAGAAAAATGGCAGTATGGCATTGAACCGGATGTGCGGTTTAGCGGCCCTCCTCTTCGAAGAGACGGTAAAGTAGTGCTCTTTCGCTCTCATCAAGGCGCCCCTTCCACACCCTCTCCAGAGTATGCCGTTGCTACTGTCTTGTTGCACCTGGGTGTGATGGTGGCGATGGCTGACGGTGTGCTTTCTATTGATGAAGAGCGTCGCCTGGAACACCAACTGGAAATTGCATTAAAGATGGGTGCGTCCGAACGACAGCGATTAGTGGCTCATCTTCGCTGGCTTTCCATTGAGGAGCCAACGTTCTCTGGACTAAGCAAACGTCTGGAACCAATGGACGACACACAAAAGGCAGGTTTGGCTCAATTCCTGATTACCCTTGCGGGTGCCGATGGGTATGTCACAGCCGAAGAGGTGGAAGCGCTCTCAAAGGTCTATTCGCTTCTTGGGTTCCCACGTGAGCGAGTACATGCCGACCTGCACGGACTGAGTGTGCCGGAATCCATGTCACAGGATGGGTTGGTAACGGTACGTCCGGCAGAGCGAAGTCGAGGAGAGTACCGGATTCCGGGGCTTCGAGACGGGAAGAACAGTGATGGATTCAAGCTGGATATGGAGAAGGTTCACGCCAAGTTTGCAGAGACCGCAACGGTGTCTGCTATGCTCACGACCATTTTTGTCGATAGCGATCTTCCCGCCGTTCCTCATTCGAAAAATACAAAAAGTATCGGGACTCTTGATTCCGGCCATTCCCAACTCTTGCTAGCGCTTCTTGAAAAGGAAACGTGGGAAAGATCAGCCCTAGATGAACTGGCGTCGAGCCTCAACTTAATGCTTGATGGAGCTCTTGAGATGATTAACGAGGCATCCTTTGAAGCTGTTGGTGAAGCGTTTTGGGAAGGCGACGATCCTATCCACATTAATGCGTCGATCGCTAAGGAGATGATGACATGCCGGACATCAGAATAAGACCGAAAGAGCGAGACGCTGTTATTCAATGCCTTCGTACAGGTGTCGTCCCTCGCATAGGACAACAACATATTCAAGTGGGACGGGCCAGAGAAGTCGAAGCACTGGTGAAAGATATCGATCGTATTGCCGACGGTGGTTCGGCGGTACGGTTCATTATTGGAGAATACGGTTCCGGAAAAACGTTCTTTCTTAATCTGATTCGGTCCATTGCTCTAGAGCGTAGGCTTGTCACCATCCATGCTGATCTAACCGTTGACCGGCGCTTGCAAGCAACGGGCGGGCAAGCACGGTCTTTATATGCAGAACTGATGCGCAATATGGCGACAAGGTCTAAGCCTGACGGAGGCGCGGTTCCAAGCGTCGTAGAGCGATTTGTCACGTCTGCACTTCAGGAAGCGCAGCAACAACAAGTCAAGCCTGAACTTGTTATCCGGCAACGGATGACGTGCATGGCGGAACTTGTGGGTGGGTATGATTTTGCTGAAGTTATTGCCCAGTACTGGCGAGGTCATGATACCGGCAATGAAACACTGAAGTCGGATGCGCTTCGTTGGCTCCGCGGTGAATTCGCAACAAAGACCGATGCGCGTCAAGCGCTCGGTGTGCGCACCATCGTGAGTGATGCCAACGTCTACGATCAAATAAAGCTCTTGAGCCTATTCGTACGACTCGCTGGCTTCAGCGGCTTACTCGTGTGTCTGGATGAAATGGTCAACCTCTATAAAATGGCGCATACTCAATCTCGTAATGCCAATTATGAGCAGGTCTTACGAATTGTAAATGACTCCCTCCAGGGAACAGCTTCCGGTCTGGGGTTCTTGTTCGGTGGAACACCGGAATTCTTAGCTGACACGCGGCGAGGATTGTATAGCTATGCCGCGCTTCAAACTCGACTCGCAGAAAACCAGTTCTTGAAACAGGGATTGGTGGATTATTCGGCCCCTGTGCTGCGGCTTGGCAATCTGTCTCCAGAAGAGCTGTTTGTGCTGCTCGCTAAGCTACGCCTTGTCTATGCAAACGGTGACGAGCGAGCGTATCTCGTACCGGATGAGGCTCTGAAAGCGTTTATGGCCCATTGTTCAAAGAAAATTGGTGACGCGTATTTCAGGACGCCCAGAAATACGATCAAGGCATTTCTAGACATGTTAGCGGTCTTAGAGCAGAACCCGGGTGTGTCTTGGACTCAGTTTATTGAGTCTGTAGAAATCACTGAAGATTCGAACCCAGATCTTGCCCCACTCGAAGGGGACGAGATCGCAGGCGTGCCGAGCGACAGCGGTGAAGATCTTGCCAACTTCAAGCTCTGACAATAACGCTTCTGAAGCCTTCTATGCGCTACACCCTGATGTGCAACGCTGGGTGTATGAAAACGGCTGGGAAACGCTTAGAGAAATACAGGAGCAAGCCGTATCGCCAATATTGTCCGGTAGTAAAGACGTCATTTTGGCCGCCCCAACGGCATCAGGAAAGACCGAGGCGGCGTTTCTGCCTATCTGTTCTGCTATCGCAACTCTTCGGCAGCCCAGTATTGAAACACTCTACATTAGCCCGCTCAAGGCTCTCATCAACGACCAATTTGCGAGGCTTCAGGACCTCTGTGATCGCCTGACTGTTGAGGTGTGCCGATGGCATGGTGACGCAAGCGAGCACCTAAAAAAGAAGCTGCTCGCTAAACCAACGGGTATTGTTCTCATTACTCCAGAGTCCTTGGAGGCGATGTTTGTCTTGCGAGGCCCCGCACTTCAAAACCTGTTCCGCCACCTGCGCTATGTTGTTATAGACGAATTACATTCTTTCATCGGGAATGAACGTGGTCGCCAATTACAATCTCAGCTGCATCGATTAGAACTAGCCCTTCGTCGGAAGGTGCCGCGCATAGCGCTTAGCGCCACCCTCGGTGACATGGAGCGAGCCGCGGAATTTTTACGGCCCCGGCACGGCAGCAATGTCGTGCTCGTCCAGTCTCGGGATAGCGGCCAGGAAATTCGGCTGCAGGTGCGCGGGTACGTTCGTAGCGCTCCAAAAGCCGTTACGTCGGAAGAGCCCACGGAGACAGCGGAAACCGGCGATGAGAGAGCAATTGGAGCTCATCTATTGTCCGCTCTTCGGGGGAGCAATAATCTGATTTTCTGTAACGCCCGACAGGCCGTTGAGAAGTATGCCGATTTGTTACGACGACTTTGCCAAGAACAAAACGTCCCCAATGAGTTTTCCCCTCACCACGGTAATCTGTCTAAGGAACTAAGAGAGGACCTGGAAAAACGACTCAAGTCCGGCAACCTTCCCGTCACGGCTGTCGCAACTACCACACTGGAACTCGGAATCGATATTGGTACAGTGAGAAGCATTGCTCAAATCGGACCTCCCCATTCAGTGTCAAGTATGCGGCAGCGCCTCGGTAGATCAGGGCGAAGGGGAGAGGCAGCTATTTTAAGATGCTATATCCAGGAGTCAGAATTAACCAGAAATACGTCAGCTATAGATCGCCTGAGATTAAGCCTGTTTCAGACGACGGCAATGGTCAATTTGCTCACCCGTAAGTGGTATGAACCTCCTTCTGACAAATCGTTGCACCTCTCGACCCTCATACAGCAGATTCTGTCCCTCATTGCGCAACACGGTGGGGCCAAGCCGAAGGACGTGTACACGGCCTTATGCGCTTCCGGACCCTTTAGTGGAATATCGGACAAGATGTTCGGTGAACTTCTCCGTTCTCTTGCAAAGCATGATTTGATTACGCAGTCCCATGACTCCACGCTTGCATTGGGCCTGAGTGGTGAACAACTCGTCAATCATTATGAGTTCTATACTGCGTTTACCACGCCCGAAGAATATCGGCTTGCAAATGAAGCAAGAGATCTCGGCACGCTTCCGTTAGAGCATCCTGTCATTCCTGGGCAGTATCTGATCTTTGCCGGTAAACGCTGGGAAGTTCTCTCGGTTGATGATCATAAGAAGCTAATCATCGTGCGCCAAGCGAGTGCCGGTCGGCTCCCGATCTTTGGTGGCACCCCAGGAAGAATTCACCGAGAAATTCGGCAAGAAATGCTTCGCCTGTATAGGTCAAGTGAGATGCCCATATTTTTGGATCAACAAGCGGCGACCCTCTTCAAGGAGGGCCGAGAAAGCTTTCAGCGGTTTGGACTACAGGAGAGGTGCGCGTTATCAGACAGCAACGATACGCTTGTATTTCTATGGGAAGGCGATCTCGTCGTTCACACTGTTGCTGTCCTGCTTGCCCAAAAGGGTATCCAAACCAACGTCTCATCCGGTGTTATCACATTGCATAACGTCAGTAGTTCTTCGGCCATTGAGACCTTGAAGGATTTAGCGAAAGATCATTCTATCGATGGGATCTCATTAGCTAGGTCCGTGCCTAATAAGATCCAAGAGAAGCATGATGGCTACCTTTCGGATGAGTTGCTCAATGTGGAATTCGCCTCGCGTTCTCTCGATGTGGAGTCAGCATTTAGCGCTTTATCAACTTGCAGGTGACGCGCTGCACGAATTTGCATAGAAAACGCTGAGCCTGGTGGACAGTCATATGGATAGCAATCTGACCATACGGAGTAAGAATCCCTTACAGGAGCTCTTGCTTTGGCTTGTATGCATTTGGACACCCGTATTCTTTATCTACCTGAGTGACCATCGGGAGGTATCTACTCCGATTAGCTCAGCGCCAAGATCTTCGCCCCTCGACAAGACCATGGCTCCGGCAGCTAGGGGAGATGAACGCCCACCAAAAACTGAGCCGATAGGGAAAGAGAGGGACCTCGCGAAGATCCCCATTGCCCCACGAGGTTCATCCGCCAAGGCGACTCAACGCAATAAACTTAATACGAATGGCACAAATGATTCCGTAAAGGGCGCACCGGAGAAGGAGTCAGTAGTTAGGGAAAAGGCCATTGATGAATCAAATGACAGCCCCGCACCAGAAGCTGAAGCCTTACCTGAAACAGAACGAGTAATCGATTCGGTCGACGTGGAAAGTGTACCGCTTCGGAGTCAAACCCCTGTGCCGAAAAAGCCGTATAAGCCCCCGGATAACCCCTATATGACAATGGTGCAGAGACGAATTAGTAATCAGTGGCACGCTCCTTCTGTTAGTCAGCAGATGGAAGCGGTCATCCGTTTTAAGCTCGAAAAGTCTGGTGATGTCTCCGAGGTTGAGATCGAAGAGTCGTCTGGCAATGAATACTTTGACCTGGCGGCTAAACGTGCAGTGCTGGCTGCTAGCCCGTTACCTTCCTTTCCTGCAGACATTGAGGGAGATTCCCTGAACACACATTTACGGTTTTCGAATGAGTCATGGAAAACTCCATGACAAAGCTTAAAAGCACTACGTTGGTTTAGATCTGCTTCCGAGGGAAATAAGGTGTCTCCATGATGGGCCGGGCCGACGTATAGAATTTGTTCTTGGTGCCCCGGTATGGGCTCGTCGTCCGCCCCTTTGAAAACAAAGAGTGAGCTCAGGCCTTGCCGCGTGGTCTCTTCTGACGAGGAAGTGCGGCTGAGCGGGGCGTGTCTACCTGATGCCAGGCTGGCAGAAACTTATCTAAGACCGTGACGGCCTGTCGAAGCGTGCGGTTCCATTTCTGGCCCCCATGGCTATAGTCCCCGGTTTTCCCCGGCATCTTGTGGCCCATCAGCCATTGGCGGATTTCATAGACCACCCCGTAGTTCTGCAGCGCTGTGGAAAAGGTATGGCGCAGATCATGGAAGCGCAGGTCCGTGACGTTCGCGCGTTTGCATAGTCGAGTCCACGCTTTCTTAAAGGACCGGTTCTTCCAGCGGGCGAAGAGTCGGGTACGGAGCTGTGGCGCAGTCGGCGTGAGGGCCCACATGGCCAGCGCGTTCAGTGGAATCTCTTTTGGCGTTCCCTTGAGTCTTGAGAGTGCCGGAGGCAGAACCAGCCAGTTTCCATCTGATCGCCGCACGATCCATTCCGACTGAATCATGAGCAGTTTGCTTTGCCGGAGACCGGTCATGACGGCGGCCACGATGGCTCGCCACATGTCCGGATCTGCAGCGTCGTGAAGCGCCTTGAGTTCCTGCAGGGTAGCGACTCGATCGCGCTTGTTGCCCTCCGGCAGCTGGACGGCTTTTGACGGATTGCCTTTGATGACACCGTGGGCGGCGGCCAAGTTGAGGATCCGATTCAAGACGCCGTACTCCCGGCGAATCGTCCAGTCGTTGGCCCCTTCCTTCTGACGTTTCTCTACATAGGCGAGACACGTTTCCGCGGAGATCTCTGCCATGGGCATGGTGAAGTGTGGCGCGAGGTGTTTTTTCACGATGCCTTTGGGCCTGGTGAGGTCGATCCGCTTTTTGGTACGGAGCGTCCGGTAATAGATCCGTTCGGCAAATGCCGCCAGTGTTTCTCCTGCGGCGGTGGTCGCCGTGGTGATGAGGGGTGGATTCTGAATCCGTTCCACCATCGCAATCGCCAGCCTGTCCTTTTCTTCCTTCGAAAGGTCATAGCCGAGTAGGGGGCGATGGCGGCCTCCCTTCCAGCGGAAATCCAGATAGGTTGCGAGACCGGAGGCGTTCTTCCGATCGTACGTGGGGATCTTCACAGTATCTTACTTCTCCAGTTCATAGAGCGGATTGTGATGCTTGGTCCGAGAGGTGGCTCGCCCAGCCGGCTTCGGTTGAGGTGGCTCGACCGTCCGCCCGCTTTCAATCCAGGCGATCAGCTCCTCATGGGGATAGAGCCAGACGCGAGACTTGGGCGCGCGAAACCGGGGTGGCCCGTCTTTCATCTGCCGTAATTTGCTCTTCGAGCACCGCATCAGCCGGGCGGCCTCCGGCAGCGTGAGATAGCGTGGTGTGTCCATAATGTCCTCCATAGGGAAGGAAGATAGCGGTGAATCGGGAGGAGAGCGGACTGGTTGGCTGCCAGCCCGTTGGAGGTGCTGGCAGCCTGAAAGCCGTAGGCCTATCGGGAGTTTTCGTGTGGTGGTGTTCCCTTGACCTATTACGCGAATTATTCCGATGGCTCGGCCGAACGAGACACCCGTGAGAACAGAGACCCCAGGAAGGCATTGTATTGTTGCTGATTCGTGACGATGCGATTGGCGAGATCAAGGAAGTGGTTTGATTGACTCGACCCTGAGAGCTCAAATGGGTCCCACTTGAGAGGCCCCTCCCAGTACGGATACATGATCGTGGACCGGTGCACCTGCACCCCCATCATCCGCGACAGGGTCCACATGGGTATTCCTGCCCGTAAAGCCCAGCCCGCAAAAGTATTTCGCATGTCAGATAGGCGAAGATGGCCAAGCCCGGCTGCTTGACTCGCGTGACGAAATGCCGCAGCGACAATCCGTCGGGTGAGAGGGTTGCCCTTGCCGTCAACAAAGATGTGGGAGGCGTGCGGCGAGTGTGCACGCAGCTCACGAAAGAGGGTCAAAAGGAGATGAGGAAGGGGAACCGAGCGACTAGGACAGTTCTTTCGTGACGAGATGTAAAGCGCTTGCGCGTCCTCGTCGAGGTTGTCCCATCGGAGTCCGATGACTTCCGATGGGCGAAGGCCGGCATAGAGCATTGTGAGGATGGGGCCCTGAAGCCATGCTGGGGCGTGGAGCAAGAGGGCAGACGCCTGCTCAGCCGTCAAAAAATGAGGCTGCCGTGGAGAACGACGCCTTTGAGTCGGCTGGACGCGAAGCAGGTCTTGGGTCATCTGGTGAGGAAGATCATGAAGCGCATCCGTCTTCCGTACGGAGTTTTTTAGAATCTCCAACTCAGAGGCTGCGGTAGTGGGGATGACATGGTCCACAGTCAGCCGGTGTCCAAGGTGACGAGATATGTCTTTCGCGGTGATGTCTCGGAGTGGGGTGTGCCCGAAGTAGTAGGTCAGGTGTTCAAACGCACGTTTCTCGTTGATCCGAGACAGGTTCCAGGAATTGTGAGAGGTGTGCTGATGAAGTTCCCGAAGGGTGAGCGATAATGAGCGACGGCGGGGTGCTTTCATGAGAGGTTCTCCTTATTGGGTTGTGGAAAAAACGCGCGCGACGCGTTCGTCTCTTGGCCCTTCCGTTGGGGCCCAGGTTAGGTGAGCAGGCTTGCGGTGGCTCGTGCTTCAGAGCCCCTGAGCCGCCTGGGGAGCGCAAATGTGGGTGGATTACGGCCTCTCGGTCAATGACGCCGTATGTCGGCAGCCGATCCATATCGGTGTCCGGTCCTGGTTCATCGAAACCGAAGCCACCTGGCGTTCTGGGGAGGTGATGGGACACGAGAATGGAACATGAGCAAATTCCCCGCACGGGTGGGGGAGGCGCGCTCTTGGTCCGTACCTTCTTCCAAAACCTCTTGGACTTTCGGTCTGTTTGCTCTCATCGCACGCTATAGTTGGCAGAGCAGGTCCTGACCCATTCAGGGCGCACACCAAGATCTAGGATAATTGGGAGAAGGTGGCTTCTGGTTTAGCGGCGGGGCAGGGATGAGGGAATGAGGGCAGGTCTAATCAATATTGAATAGTTGGATTTGGCCATAATGGCTTATGCCATTGTAATGGTTGAGAATTGTGAGGATTGTGTTTCCGGTTAGCGAGTTGTTCGCGTGCTTTCCGGTTATCGAGTGAGGCGTCATATTTGGACTGAAACTGGATAGATTCCCTTGATGCTCCATGGTATCGATTTTCTCCCAATCCCGCATCAGACACTGCGTTTATATCGCAAGAGGTAACAACACGGACCAAGGAGTTCAGAGAAGGAAAAAATTGGTTAGACTCAGAACGGTGAAGATAATTCACAAGAGTAAATTTTCTAAGGGATGAGAAAACCACGAGAAAGCACCACGTCGACCGTTCTCCCGGCACTGACCTCGATCACCGGAAATATCTCTTCCGCGAGGGTGATGTAATAAGGCATGTAAGGTTTATCAACATATTCAATGGTTTGCGATTGTGAATTTTTGAAGGGAAATGCAATTGCCAAGATTGGATCAAAATGGAGGTATGCCAACAGCTGAAGGAGGTCTGGCCTGACGCTCAAGTTCATTATGGTATGTGTCTAGGGACATGGGCCGCTTGCACACGGGGCAGTTCACTTTTTCATCGAGATGGGACAACATCTCGATTGCTAACTCGAGATCTTCAGGAAGCGCATGTATATAGATCTTAAGGGTAAAGCCAGGATCGCTGTGACCAAGTATGTGTGAAATGGTGCGGATGTCTACGCCAGATTTCAGCAGTAACGTTGCAACTGTGTGCCGGAGATCATGGGGACGTCTTCTCTCAAGCTTACGTCGTTTAAGGTACTCTATATAGCGAGTCGCAATCGTCGTTGGAGTCATGGGCAGATCTTCCTCAATTTTCCATGAAGGTAGGACCCACTTGCTATAGTTCTCCCTGCCTTCTAGCGTCCGCCTGAACGCCAAGTGCTCGAAGTATGGAGGCAGAACCCTGAGAAGCTCAGAATGCATACGGATTGTCCGATCTGAGTTAAACTTTGGATTGCGCACGATCCCTTTATAAACTTGGCGGTCAATTTGGATCGTCCTTCTTTCAAAATCAAAGTCGTGCTCCTGGAAGCCTATTGCTTCACCCATCCGGCATCCAGTGTATAAAGAAAGGAGGGACCAGACCTGAAACCAATCCGGTTCATCACCCAGACCGTCCAAGTATATTTGTCTGTCCTTTATTGTGAGTGGCTTAGTCTCAAAGGGATCTCGTTGGACAATAAGCGTGTTTAGATCAAATAAGGGATCCGGGACTATCTTTGGCAAACCAATACCTATGCCATACCGTATAACACGTCTCATGACCAAGAGAAGCGTTTCCACGCCACCACCCGTTGATATGGGCCTCCCACGGGGGCTGTCGGGCTCTATAAGGTCTCCCTCTTCATCTAAAGAACCCTCGGATGAAGGTGCGGTCTTCTGGGCTTTTCGTATCAAGTCAGTGAACTGATCCCGTTTCACCTCAGCCCAGAGAGTATTTCCTACAGCTGCCTTAATTTTATTGGCCGCGGTCATATAGGTGGCATGAGAAGAAGGTTGAAGGTGGAGCTGGTCGTTCATGTACTTGTCGATAACTTCTGCTAGAAATGGAGTTTCGTTATCTCCGGCTGCACTCCCTCGGCTCTGATAGTCATTAGGATCAAACGTGCCGTCTGCCATTTGTTGTTCAATTTTCTCGACTATGGTCCGGACGACGGCCACGGAACTATAGGTGCCGCAACGAACGAGGGTTCCTTCATAAAGGACTCGCAAACGATAAACGTCCCGTCCTCGGCTATCCTTCTCCAAATAGGTCCATCGCGGAAGTGTTGCTGGTTTTGGCATCGTACAACTCCATTGATTTAGGCGGCTTGTCGGCGGCGTCGTGCATAGGCTAACCGCTGGGCTTTACTTCTTTCAGAGAGCGGCGTTCGAAGAACTGGGTTCTCCATCAACAATCCGTTGGCTCTGGCAGATTCGAACATGCGCCACATGGTTGTGCGCACTGTTTTCTTGCTCTCTGGCCCTTTCTTGGAAAGATGGCCGTCGACGAGCTCAATGTCTGTGGAGGTTAGAAATCGAACTTCTTTAGAGCCAATGGTCCGTACGATGTGGCGATGAATATGGCACTTGTATCGCCTTTTTTCTTTCCTGTTAATTGGAGCGGGCGTGACAATTCTCTCCCACCACATCAAGGACCAATTTCGAACGGTTATGTTGATAGATGGCGGAGGAAAGTCGAGGGTTTCATAACACCAGCCAATAGGGTAGCGGATCTCCCTCCAACTGAGCCCCTCGACGCCAATCTCTTCGCCCGCGGTTAATCTTTGTAAGGCGTTCGACCTGGCAAAGTGAGCTGCTCCCTCGGACGCGAAAAACCCTGATCGATAAGCTTTGATTTTTGCATCCTTTCCCTTCTCTTTTCTTTCTTCCTCGTCCGTGATCGGAACAGTTATGCTGATTTCGTATCGGTACCAAGTTTTGCCGCAAATATATCGTTTGCTAATGCCCGTCATTCCCACTTGCTCTCGCCAGAGAACCGTGGGCAAGAGAGGCTCTCCTGCCTCAATCCGTCTCCGAGCCTCGGTCTGCGCGTTCAGAGCGTCTTGCAGGGTCGGAAATGATCCCAGAGATTTATCGATTTTCTTTGCATTGTCCCGGAAACGGGACGCATACCGTGGGGTGCGACCGTCCTGCGTGTAGAGATAGATGTCGGGGTAGCCTGTACTTGATCGTTTCCGCCCATTGGCCATGGTGCCCTCCGCTGTGTTTCTTGGTTATCGGTATGGATCTCAAACTCTTTAGGATTACTTCATGTAGGCGAACCTGCTCTCAATGGTTAGCGTCGAGGCTTTTTTCTGAAATATCCTTTCAGCTCAGCTACCTGAAACCGTACGCATGTTCCTATCCGGTAGTGTGGGAGCTTTTCGGCCCATTGCAAATTGCGTAGGTGGCCCGGAGATATACCCAATTGAATTGCGGCCTGTTCCAAGTCGACCAGTTGGTCGTCTATTCCTTGGCCTCGTTCTGACTCTGATTGTTGGCCTCGGGAATTTCCCGAAAGATGGTGATTCAGAGTGTCCAGCAATTGGTCTAGTTTAGTTTCAAGAGCGCCCAGTCTGTCTTCCAAATGCATACTCATGAGTTCCTCCATTCGATGTGCTACTGGTGCAGCGGGTAGAGTGATCCAGGTTAGTCATGCAGCGGTGCGAGATGGCTTCAGTAGCCGTAGCATGACTGCTTGCAGCTCTCGCTCCAGTCCGCCGTTGTAGATGTGATGATAGGGAATGAACCATTCAAGATCGTCGTTCGGTCGCTGGCCTCCAGCAATGATGGCCCGAATGCACGTTGGACGATCTGCCGGTAACAAGCGGAGTACTGCATGAAGTGTCTCCACTCGGATGCCGACTTCAACCGTGTCCTCATCGCCGGCGAAGATTTCGCATTCAAGACCCCGTTCTTCGAGGATTTGCGCGAGTGTTCTTAATTCCGGAATCAGCGTTTCTTGAGCAACGAGCTGAAAGTTCGCGTGCGTAGCGGCGTTGTCACGATCTCCGCTTGATGTGTTCTTCCATGTTTCGAGGCGTTCCTTTAAGTGGGCGTACGAATTCTGTGTGACCGTCTTCATGATGGTTCTCCTTGTTGTGAAGTTAAGGAATTAAGGCTGAGTGATGAGAATGTCCGTCCGACCCTATAGCGGTGGCCTGATCACCAGACGGTCGATGCACCGTTCAAGGGCCGATGCGAAAAGCTCACGCGTGCATCGGTGATAGCGCAATACATGCGGCTCTTCGACAGGGGGATCCCAGCTGAATCGCACAGTCAACCGCATGGACCCCGCATCATGTGGTTGAAGCAGCAGGCCGCGAGTTCGAGTCTCGTCCAAGAACAACCCAAACCACATGTTGTGTTCCTCAAGTTCCATCGCGACATGGGCTGGGATCCCCGCTTGCTGCAGGATTGCCGCTAAGCGTCTGGCCAGCGGAATGAGGTCGATTTCCGCGAAGGCTAGAAACCGCGACCGCTCCGCATCGGGACACGGGGTTATCCATCCCTGTTCTTCGTAGCGTTGCAGCTTTCCCTGCAGCTTCGTGTAAGCGGCTAACAGTTCCATGTGTTTTCTCTCCTTTACTTGTGAACATGCGCGAGTGATGTGCGCAGCGAACGCACCATTGAACCCTTACAGGCGGAAGGCAGTGGGCTCACTCCATTCCCGGCTCTTTGCTGGCCCGTCTGGGCCCCAGGATTCGAAGGACGACATCTTCAACGATTTCCATGACGTGCCCGAGGTCGAGTTCCAGATCCTGATACGAGATGAGGGCCTTGCATTCATCCTCTGGGTTGGCTCGGCGGCAGGCGGACAGATGGAAGAGGTTAGGGTTCTTGTCGGGGCCGAACGTGATCGCGATCTCAAACGGCTCGATCAGGAGGCTCAAATGGCGCCGTTCATCAGACAGATCGTGGATCGTCGTCCGAAACCCCTCCGCTTGGAGCGCGTCCTGGAGGGCGGCCACAATGGGAGCCAATTGTAAGGGGGCGACCTGTCGGAACCGTTGCCAGCTCTGCTCTCCGGTCTGGAGAAGATCCCCGGCTTTCCACTCTTGGATCTTGCATCGTAAGTGACGGAATGGGGGTTGCGATGAGGATGACATGGGAGACTCCTTTGATAGATGACTGTATGGCGGTCGGCTACCAGCATCGGCGGTAGCTGGCTCCTTCCGACCATTCAGGCAATCCGACGCTGCTGGCTCGCGCCGAGAGGTGGCACGCATGCTTCTCGGTCCGATGTGCAACCCCGAGGGGAGAGAGGCTTGTCATGAAGACGGTGGAGAACTGGAGCGTAAAACGTGATTGGCTGTTCCGGGGTGCGTGATGCACCTCATCTGGCGAATCAGGTCGGTGTGATGTATAGGGTTGGTTCAGCAGGGCGTGGATCGTAAGAGAGCATTCCCTTGGCACGGTTGGTGACGTCTCCCCGGAATACGACGGCAAGTCAAAACTAGAGTAACATGGCGGCTTTGGCGGTCCCTTGCAAAAGGAGTGGATCGATGAAGCGGTCACGATTCTCCGAAGAGCAGATCGTCTATGCCATCCGGCAAGCCGAGAGTGGGACCCCGGTTGGGGACCTCTGTCGGCAGCTCGGCGTGAGCGAACTCCGTCGGTTGCGCCAGGTGGAAGAGGAAAATGCCCGACTCAAACGGCTGGTGGCGGACCTCTCGCTCGACAAACACATGTTGTCAGAGGCCCTACGAAAAAAGTCTAAGGCCCGCCCGCCGCCGGGAACTGGCCCAGTGGTTTCACGGGACGTTTCAGGTGAGTTGTGCGCGGGCCTGTCGGTTGGCGCAGTTCGGGCGGGCCTCGTGGTATCGAACCAGTCGCGCCAAGGATCAATCGGCCCTCCGGCTCCGCATTCGGGATCTGGCCCATGCCCGACCGCGGTTCGGATATCAGCGGATCTGGGTGTTGCTGCGGCGTGAGGGCTGGCTGATCAATCGGAAGCGCGTCCGACGATTGTATCGCCTGGATGGGTTACAGCGGCGCATGCGGGTGCGGCGACGGAAACACATCGCCCTGCATCGTGGGCCGGCCCCGAGTCCGACCGGGCCGACCGAGCGCTGGAGCATGGATTTTGTCCATGATACCCTGGCCGACGGGCGGCCATTTCGAATCTTGACGGTGGTGGATAACTGGAGTCGCTGCAGTCCGGTGCTAGAGGCGAGATTCCGAATGACGGGAGAGACGGTCAGCCAGGTGCTTGATCGCGTCCTCGGGGAGGGCCAGGGGCCTCGCTCCATCACCGTCGATCATGGAACGGAATTCCAATCGCGCGCCTTGGAAGATAGGGCCTATCGGCGGGGCGTCCAGCTCGACTTTATTCGCCCCGGCAAGCCCGTGGAAAACGCCTTTATTGAATCGTTTAACGGGCGGCCCCGCGACGAGTGTCTGAACGTCCACCAGTTCGCCTCGCTGGCCGAAGCCCAAGCGATCATCGAAGCGTGGCGGATGGATTACAATCACCACCGCCCTCACAGCTCACTCGGGCACCTGACCCCGAATGAGTTTGTCGCACAACGTCAGGGACAATCGATCGTCGAAGAAGCCCTCTGTTCTAGTTAAAGACTGTCTCGTTACGGGACCAACGTCATTGGTATCACGGTATGATCAAATAAATTACTCGGTTGAGGCCAGAAGCCTGCTAGGCGAGTAAAGGAAAGAACGCTGAGTTGTGTTGAGTCTGCGAGGAAGATGTGGTGCGGAGGGACGGAACCGAACTGTCGACACCAGCCTTTTCAGGACGTGATCGTACAGTGTAATGATCTGAAGCCGGTGGTGATTTTCCACCGTGATGAGCGTGGACAACTACATGGACAACCGGCGACTATTCGTTGGCCACTCTGAGGCCTCAACATGCGTGTGTAGGGAGTGAGTCTTCCGACTTGACAGTTTCTCGTTCAGATACTTGGAGCCAATCAGGCGCTGGTACGTAATCTCACCCGTCAGTTTTGATACGAATTGCGGCTAGGGCTTCTTCTAAGCCTGGGCACAAAGAAGCACAGTGCCGCATGGGGAGGGCGCGGCGTGCAGGCGGAGCGCGGGGTTTCGCAAGGACCCGCGGAGGGGCAACCCACCCGTTGCGCCTCAGTGCGCGAGCGAAGGTTAGGCGGCATGGATCCGAATTCATTCAGATGGGAGGAAGGGTGACTTGATTACGTCGAGGACATCATTGACCGTCAGCTCTCGACCGAGGCTGTGTGAAAACGGGAAGGGAATTGGCGTCAAAGAAAATCGAGCTCTTAGAATGAGCTGTATTGGATTATTTCAACCCGGGTAATGGCCTGAGGACCCCTGAAATCATGCAAAATCGAACTGCATACGAGTTTTCACACAGTCTCGACCCAAACCCGACGTCCACGACCGACCGCTATCAGGTGTCAACTAAACTGGCAGCAGCCCAGTCCACTCAGGACCATGTCGTAGGGGTGGTCTCAATTTCAAGGGAAGCAGGATACCCTCTCACACTCTGTGAGGCTTCGATGGCTCTCAAGCAGACTCACTAGTTCGGCACACAAAATCCCACGTGGTCTTGCTCCTCAAGCGACTCCACGCCCTTCGATGCACTCTTCCGCTGCAACCGGATGGTATCGAAGCTCCGCAGTAGATCCTGATCGCTAGGATTCTTTCCCTCGTGCGCACATTCAAGGAGCGCATTGACGACGACCTCTTGTACATACGTCATCGAAAACCCGTTCGATCGTTGCGCCACCTCGCGCAAGATCGGTTCAGAGAAGTACGTGCCGCCATGTTTGCGGAGCAACGATAGACGCTGCTCGACTGCGGGAAGAGGAAAGTTCCAGATTCGATCGAACCGGCTCGGCCTGTGCAGCAACGCAGGGTCCAACTTCTCGGGCTCATTACAGGTCGCGATCACGAGGATCCCGCTCAGCACCCTTAGGCCATCCAGCAGGTTCAGGAAATGAGACAACGAAACGTCCCTGGCCTCGATAAGCTTGTCCAAGTCCTCGAATAAGACTACGGCTGGGGAGCACTTTCCCGCGGCATCCAATGCACGGTGGATATCGGAGTCATCGACTCCGGATTTGCCAAGCACGGTGATGAATTTAGCAGCGGTATGGTAGGCCAACGCCTTGAGCGTGAGTGTCTTGCCGCAACCTGGAGGTCCTGTGAACAGTAAACCCCGTCGATACGGGATGCCAAGCTCGCGATAGCGTGTCCCGCTGTCGAAAAACATCGTGACATTGCCGCGAATGGCTTCGATAAATCCCGGAGGGAGGAAAATGTCATCCCAAGAGACTGGGGTCAGTGGGATATTGTCTCCATTGACTACCAGAATGTGACGCGCATCTTCCTTCTGCTTGGATTTGCCGTAGGCATCCAATGCCTGCGTAAATGTGCGCAGGGCGAGATTCGATTTTGTGGCCACATGATACACCGTGGTGTATCCATCTCCCGTTTTGATGAGAAAACTCACAAAATGTATCGGATGCCCCGCCCACTCTATTTCGATCACGCCATACCACCCTGCCGATTCGAGTTCTCGCAAAAGATCCCACTCTGTGCCCAGTTCCGTAGAAGGTGCAGCGCCGGCACTTCCGATGAGGTCTGCCTCGACAACTTCTCTGAGAGTCGTTCGGCGTGTCACGGCTTCAGGGTGGCGGTCTTGCAGAAAATCCAACAGAGACGAGAGGGAGATCCTGTGAGCCGTGTTTCCTGGATATTCATAGACTTTCCACCCTGCATCAGCCGGATGGGAGGAGGCAAACGATTGGATGTGTTGATTCAAGAATCGTGATTCACTCATGTGGACTCCTTCAGTAGGTCTCGATTGTTTCTGCGCAACGCACACACTGCGATCGCACATTCCAGAAAAAGAGGGGTCATAAGATGCCTCAGTCATCTCTGGAGGCCGACAAACAATCTGACCATGCGATCAGAAGATGCGTTCCATGGGACTTCGTGCTTTCAGGCTGTGGACCAGCCCGGTGCGGCGTAACATAGTCCATCACTAACTGCGGTCGATTCGGCAGCGGTTCGCCAGCGGGAAGCGTAAATCGGTCGTACAGACTCCAGACTGTGCTCACCACTGTTACGGCTGGAATGGCGAACCACAGTTCCGTCGGAACGATGAGTCCATCGTGCAGCGCTTCTAACAACGTAAGGTTCCGTTCATCTGCTTCTCGGCTCTCGCACTGATCTTCAAGCCAGAGAGCAAGACTCAGCCCATTCTGCACCACTGAAACCGCGTCAAGCCGACGTGGGTATCGGCTATGACCGGAAAAAGTGCTGGCCCAGGCGCAACCCCACAGCATCTCTGCCGCGATGACGACAACAAGAGTGGTCGCTGCCAGCTTGTTATTGGATGTGTTTTGTGCGGGCATGTGTGGCTCTCCCTTTATGGAAGAGAGCCTAGCATGGAGGTGTGACGAAACAGGTCAGAGGATATATTGTTATTTATTGAAGGCAGCTGATTTTATTCCCCCTGGAAGGCTTTTTAGTACCGACAGGGAAATCATTATTACTGATGCAAGGGTGTCAGCAAGCTGCGTCTCAGTTTTCTCATTCGAAAGCACCTTTAAGAATTCAACTTCGCACGGCCATATGCTCATCTTTCTCATTACTATGCCATCCATTTTCTTTTCTAACTTTTCGAGTGCCCTGGCCAGATTCGTTGCCTTATAGTCCGCGAATAGCCTTACAGCTAGGAAAGCCGTCGGTCGAGTGTCCCCATTATCCTCTATGTTCCATCGGATACCCCACACTAACTGAAAGTCCTGCGTCCACAAATTGGCTCCCACTCCATTTTTTGCAGGATGTTCCATCAAAGGAATGACTTCTTTAATTGTTTCTACGTTTACATCAGGAGTACCCACAGCCACCTTCAGTTCTTCTATTTGTTGGGTCATTACCTGCCTAGAGAGTCGACTAACAATTCTCTCAAATTCTCCTATTGCCTGTTTGGCATTTAGATATCCCTCGAGCCCAGCATTGAGCAATTCGCTTTTCGCATCCATTATTTTCTCCTAGTGCTTGAGATACTCAGCTAGATAATTTGCTACTTCATCAAGTCGGGACAAGTTAAGCATGGCATTGGAAGGATGTGACAAATTCCTGAGTGATGGCAATCGAAGTATGTTTTGCTCTACAGCACTGATGAAACCAGCCGACAACGCCGCGGTAATAATTCCTTTGCTAGCCACGATCTCTGGCAAAAGCCGCCTTAACCTCTGGCAGAAATCCTTCCACAATAAGAGCTTAAACTTATCGTATTCACCAGCGTTCCCGTCTATTGCAAGTAAGATTGCACCTTTGAATTGTGCATTTTGTGAGTAAAGCCAATTGTGGTATCCAGATTGTTTAGCCGTATCAGCGGAATCAGCGCCTTCGAGTTTGACTTCGATCACCAAAAGTGTTTCCGAACCCAAGTGGAGTACGAGGTCAAGACGACCACTCTGACCCGCATGGCCCTCGGGAACCCACTTTTCTCTCTCACAGACACAGTGACCGTTGCTGGCTAATATTGCCGACGGAATCGCGTCCCCGTACAGTAGATTTCCTACGAGTTCGGCAGAGCCCAAATTTTCGAAAACCCACTTGAGCCAGTCTGAGTAAGCTTCTTCCCTGTCACCAGCCAACCATCTATGACGTCCGAATTCTAAAGTCAGAGGATCTTCCAGGGGGTAAAGCAGCAAGTTAGATTTACTCACAAGATCACTAACGTCTATGGCCATAGCGCTAGCATACCTTAATGAGGCTTTTGTGAGGATCTCGCATGGCTTCCATGAAGGCTGAGAGGCAAGTTCACTTATACGACGTCCTAGCTTTTCCCAGCGACAAATCAGCTCTGATTTATCAACAGCAGTCTTTTCGAATAGACTAGGATCAGACGCTAATGATGCCCAGTAATGGATAATTTCAGCTGAATGGTTTTGCCGAAGCATATTTCAACAATTACCCATAGTCATCTAGCCGCTTGCGATGGCAGATAGTGCTGCTGCATCTGGGCCAGGTGTGTCCGAAAGGCCGCTATTAAAGTCCGTGGTTCGAGCACTTTCGCATAAGCGCCCCAGGACAGAACCCAGGAGATAATCTCATCAATTCCGCCAGCCTTCAACGACACAATGACATCGCCGTTCTTTAGCGTCTTTACCCGCTGGGTTGGATGGTATTGTCGCTCTTTGAAGTAATCGGCGACTTCTCGTGAGAATTGCACCCGGACATCCATCAGCTCGCCCTCGATCAACCCAAAAGCCTTTCGGGATCCGACGCGGGCCGCATATTCAGGCCTGAGGGTAAATGGCTCGGCAGACATTTCTACCGTTGCTGACTGAATCCGTTCGACGGCAAACCGGCGGAAATCTTTCGCTCGATAGGAATACCCCACCAGATATAAGCCATAATCAAAGAGCTGTAGGCCATAGGGTTCAACTTGATGAATAACCGGCTTGGGATAGCCGAGTGTGCGATGGTTAATCTTCACTTTCCGCTGAAACAACAGCGCTTTCTGCAACTCCGCCAGGACTTTTCGTTGTTTCGCATAGGACCGCTGTGGCCGCTGCACTGGCAGAAACACCTGCACCATCTGCTCGATTTTATTGGCCGTCTTCGCCGGCAAACCGGCTTCAATCTTCCGGCTCAGACCGTTCAGGTCTTCCATGAAGGGGGTACCGGCCAGATAGGCAAGATGGGACTTCGCCAGATACAGCGCCATGAGTTCCGACGCCGTCGCTGGTTCCGGTTTAATGCCCTGGTAGCCCCCTTCGATTCGCCAGACCCGCTCTCCACCGCCTTCGTGCTCTACAAACACATAGCCCAGCTGTTCGATTTCTTGGAGGTAATCATAGATGTGCCGCCGGGCGATCTGGAATTCTTCTTCCAACTCCGCTCGAGTCATCCCGCGCGCGCAGAGCGTGCGGATCATTCGCACCATTCGCGCAGCTGGACTGGGGTCTTTACGTTCTCGATGTTGTCGAGCTGCCAAACAAGTCATCCTTTCCTTGAAAGCGTCCTCACCGGGCAAACCACAACATGACACGGTGACCGAACCAGTCAGAGCCATCAAAGCACTGCCTCTCAAGCCAAATATCGATACATACGCCAGCGGCAGCTTGAAAACAAAGAGTACCGACCTACCCCGTCATCAGATTACTCGAGAGGCGTTGCTCCCGTACTGAGTAGAGACCGGCATAGGCCAGATGGCCCCCAGCAAGCGAAGACCAATGCTTCGCATAGTGCCTAATTTGGTCACCGTACTGTTCAGATAACACTTCCATCGAGAGCTGATCCGTTTTGTAGTCGATGAGATGCCAGCCGTTGGCATTGCGGTAGAGCATGTCCACGACCCCTGAGAGAAGATGCTGAGTCTCCCCGTCGGCACGACTGACGCAGAACGGGACCTCTACCATCCGCTCCTCTGCGGCCAGCGCGTCCCGCCAGCAGTCCGCGAGCTTGACCTGCTCCACGGTATCCAGCGCGATTGAGATGACTTCGGTTAACTCAGGATCGTCAACGGTCAGCCAGACTGCCAGGCGATGCAGGCCCGCGCGATCAAGCAGGGGATTCCGCATGGCCTCCTCGAGCAGGCCATGAATCAGGGTGCCCCAGGCCACCCCCGTGTCGTGTCCGCGTCGCCGTGTATCCGCTGCCGGCTCGCCGACGCTATGACTGGAATGGGCCAGCGCGGTGACCGTCGTCATCTGCCAGGAAGGCTTGAGGATCCGGGCTCTCCGGCCCTGACGATCCTCCTCGGCCGCCGTTCTAGTCTCTGGGCTAAGATCTGGCAGGGGGCCTGGATCCGGAGAAACGACAGACGCATCGGGCAAAGGGGCAGCATTAACGAGATACGGCTCCAGTGGAGCCCAGGGCCTAGTTCCGCGTCCACCATCTTTTGCCCAACGCCCGATGATGAGTAATTCTTTGGCTCGCGTACAGGCCACATACAGCAGACGGCTTTCCTCTGCCATGACATATTCCAGTTCCGCCGTTTCATGAGCTGCCCACTCGGCTGGCTCCCCGATCACCGCTCGGCCCCATTGCCCGAGTGGACGTGTGAGCTGGAAATACCCCAAGGCCTCTACGCCAGCGCGGACAATCCGAAGGTCCGTACGCGGCGGCACTCCGCCCATCGGGTCTGCCAGAAACACCACCGGAGCCTCCAACCCCTTCGCCTTGTGCAAGTTCATGATTCGCACCACATCCTGCTGGCCAGGCTCAAGCGGGACTGTTTCTATGTTGGCAGATTCCAACGCCTCTTCAAGCACGGTCACCACATTCGCGAGACTGCTTCCACACTCCGTGCCCTGCCTGACGAGATCGAGGGCTTGCAGCAGCGCACCCGCTTCAGTCCCTCCCTGGGACGCCGTCGCGGCCAGGGCTAGCAGTCCTGTGCGCTCCAGGATACGCTCGATCGCCGCAGTCGCGGGAAGGGTTCTCGTCCACGCATACATCCCCTGCAGAACACTCAAGGCTTCCGTGACCGGCCCACGTTGGTGCGCTGGAAGCGGCGCCGTGAGCAGAAAGCTCGCACCCGTCTGGCGATACTCGAAGAGCGCCTCATCACTCAACCCAAACAGTGGCCCTCGCAGCACACCAATGCTGGCAGGCCCATCATCAGGGTCCGCCAGAACTCGCAGAAGCATAACAAGGCTCGCGACCGCAGGGGACTCGGCAAGGGCGGAGGCGCCACTTACCTCGACCGGCACACACAGATGTTCTAGTGCAGAGGCATAGCGTCCGAGGGCGCGCTTTTTCCTGGTCAGGATCAAGAAATCCCCGGGACGACGGCGGCCGGCGTCCACCTCAGTACGGATGAACGCCGCAATACGTTGCGCCTCCGTGTCCGGCACGGCGCGTTCAGAGACCGTGTTGGCAATGGTCAAGATCCGCACGCCTCCCGGTTGGCCCTGCAGATCATCGCGCACAGGATGGAGCCCGTGAAACGTCGGTTGATGCGGCGTGGCCGGGTTCGGAAAGATCTGGCTAAAGACCCCATTGGCCCACGCACACAAACTTGGCACGGATCGAAAGGAGGCGGTCAGTGATACGACGCGCCCGCCCGTGTCCGCAATCCGTTGGCGCACCTGCTGATAGGTGTCGATATCGGCGCGACGGAATCGATAGATGGACTGCTTGGGATCTCCGACGATGAACAAGGCCCCAGGGCGTAACGCCACGTCGGCCCAAGTGCCCGTAGTATCAGGCTGGGCGGCCAACAGGAAAATGAGCTCGGCCTGGATCGGGTCCGTGTCCTGAAACTCATCGACAAAGACCCATCGATACTTGCGTTGAAGGGCAGCCCGAACTTCAGCATTCTCGCGCAGAAGTCGCGCGACGACTTGAAGCAGATCCTCGTAGTTGAGGGACAGGGCCGCTTTTCTGGCCTCTACCAGGTAAGCTCGTCCTTCCTGGAGGAGCATCACCGCAAGCCGATACACATAGCTCCGCCAGGCTGTGAGATAAGGCTGAACCGTTGTCGTCTGGAAATCGTCAATTAGGGCATCGAGTGCGGCCTTGGTCTCCTTTCGCTGCTTCGGAGTCCCCGGCCAATCCAACTGCCGCATGCCCGGGTGCGTCTCCCATCGGGCCAGCAACTCGGCGAGCTGCTGTGGGCATCTGAGGTCTGCCATGCGCAGGCGGCCTCTGGTCTCACGCGCCAGCGCCTGCAGCGCACACCCCACTCCATGCGGGATGTCGCTGGGGAGCATGACCTCCAGATCGGACCAAAACCGATTGAATCCGTCTCGTGCAGGTTGAGGGTCAGGCTTGGACGTCTCGCCGGCGACAAACGTCACATCGGAAAAGGTGCACACCTTGCCGAACGCTCCATCGAGGTCACTCGGACGAATCCTCGACTCGACCAGTTCCTGGAGGAGCACAGATTCGCTCGCGCGTTTGAGATCAATGAACTCGCGCCAAATATGGCCCCGCAGTTCCGCGTCCTGCCCCTCATCGAGTTCGGTGAAGCCCGGTGCCATACCAGCCTCAACAGGCCGCTCGCGAATGAGATGCGCGCAGAACGCGTGAATGGTTCCCGCGAAGAGCCGCTCCAGATGGGTGAGGGCCTCCTCAATACGCGCCCGACGGGTCGCGTCAGGCTCCTTCCCAAGCCGGTCCTCCAACACGAACTGAAACCGCCCCCGAAGCTCAGCAGCCGCCTTGCGTGTGAACGTAACAGCCGCCATCTGTTCGACCATATAGCGCCCATCGATGATCCCTGCGGCCATCCGCCGAGCCAAGCTTTCCGTTTTGCCGGAGCCCGCGCCCGCTTCGACCAGAAGGTTGAGGTCTAGCCTCGCTTCAATGAGATCCCGCGCGGCCTGATCCGGAAGCACCGTTGGCCTACTCATATGCGGCTAACCTCCGGTAGAACGCCAAGGCCGCGTTGCCTGCGTTCTCAATCTTTAACTGAGCTCGATCCACAGGATGAGCACCACAGGCCCGAGTGAATTCACAGTAGGTACACTCGTCAACATCCGGTGAATGGACAAAGGTTCCCGCCTCAAGTACGTCAAGGAGGGTGCGGAGAACGGACAGGACGTCGTGGTCACTACTAAATGATCGAGTCACGCGCTCTGATCGCCCACGGACCGTGGGGAAGTAGTAGGTGCTCTGGCTCACCCGGGCCCCAGCATCCTGAGCCCGCAACAGTTGGGTGGCGGCGAGCGCATATAGGGCGTGCTGAAGCTGTCGCCCTCCGGCAAACGTGGCCCCCACGCCTCCAGGCAAGCGCGCACTGCCCGTCTTGTAATCCACGACCTCATACGTGTGGTCGGCCAGCTGATCAATACGGTCGATGCGGCCTCGAAGCCGAACGGTACGGCCGTCTCCCATCTGAATCGTAATCGGTTCTCGAGAGGCCAGCGGCTCGCCTTCATCTTCCGTGACTCCAAACCCGACCTCGAATCCCACCGCTGTATGCGCCAGATCTGCCGCTTCGAGCTGTAGAAACAACCGCAGATCGTTCAGAAACTCCTCGGTTTCGCGCACAAACACCTGTTCGGATGGTGGAGGCACCAGTGCCCCGTGACGGGCCAAGGCGTCCTCCCCCAGGCGACGAAGCCAGGGACCATGTTGTGCAGGAACAATCAATTCACGACGGTGGCGTAGCTCGCGAAGGGCCTGTGCATAGAGCTGGTGGAGGAGCGAACCGCGAGTCATGGGGTCCAGCCAGGCATCGGGGTCTGGGGCAACATCCTCTGAGGGCTCGATGCCAAGCCCCTGCTGTAGAAAATATCGGAAGGGACAGGCCGCTAACTTCTCCAGGCTAGTCGGAGAGATAAGCCGGCCTGAACGACGCGGATCCAAGAGCGCGCCTGCAGCTGGCACCCATCCATCATAGTGGGTAAATTGATCAGACTCGCGTGCGCGCTCCGCCTTCTCTCCCTCCGCGAGGTCAGGAAAGGCGCGCAAGACTGCCGGTCGAGCGGTCACGCCATGACCCCGGAGCGACGCCAGCCACCAGCCTGCGTCAGTCAGCGCGAGGGGTGGCTGAACCGGCACGATTGACAGCGGGTTTCCTAACTCCTCACCCAATCCCTCATAGGTCCATTCCCGGTCTGGTTTGAGCACCCGAATCGCCTGCAAAAGCAGCCACGAGGGAAAGGTCTCACGATCGTCGCGCGTATCCCGGCACGCAAAGCTCATCCATACCTGTCCAGAGAGTACCGCCAGACGGGATATGATCGTATGCAACCCTTCACTGACTCGGTCTTGAGATGTGGGAAGGGTTGGGCTGAGCCCCTGGCGCTCATGGTCCAGCAACACGGGATCTTCTAGAAGGGAGGGAAACACGCTCCCTTCCTCAAGCCCGAGCACGCAGGTATAGGGACGACCGGTATAGCCCACTTGCGCCAGGGTCGTCACGTGCAGATGCCCGGGCCTCGCCCGATCGCTTCCAATCGTGAGTCGGTCGATGCAGCTGGCAATCAACCCAATGGCCTCGTGCTTCGACCGTGGCAGGTCGGCCAGCACGCGCAACTCGCCCAACGCTTGAGTCAAGGCTGATGTGGCCGCTCGATCCAGGTCGTTGCGCGAGGCGGCCACGGTCTCCAGAAAACTGGCGGCAGCATCCAGCCAGAGACCGAACGGTGCCTGGCCCTGCTCCATCTCTTTTGAGACAAGCGCGAGGAGATGTCCAATCCATTCGGCCAACCGGTCCACGTGTCCGGCCTTGGTTTCAGCTCGTGCCCGCGTCTCATCATCGTGCTCAATATCCGCTGCCCGCTCACGCAAGGTACTCGCCAGCGCACGGAACGCCGGCGCATAGGTCTGACGGCCCCAGGTCGCTTCAGACCGTGCGAGCAACCGAGCCGCCTGCCCTTCGGTGGGGCCATGTTCCAAGCCGAGATGCAGGTCTCCGGATTGCAGAAGCCGTCGAAGTTGGCCGGCTGGGAAGCCGCGATCAATCCAAGCCCCGAATGCCAGCAGGGCTCGTGCGGGGCGGGTTCTGACAAGGGGAATCCCGCAGCTGATAGTGACGGGCCAGTCATGACGCAGCGCTTTTTCCCACAGCAAGGACGCGTACGCGTGGGACGCACATCCCATCTCGACTTGGTCGAGCGGAACCCCTGCGGCGAGCAGGCGTCGGAACACCTCCTCAACCTCCCCCTCCTTGTTTCCAGTCCTAAAGATGGCCAACGTGCCGTCCTGCAGAGGCGGAGGGGCAACGGTCGGCTTGAGCAGAAACCTCAGCCGTTGGGAATCTGACGTCGGTACGGACGACATACGGGAACAAACTGGGCTAAGCGCCTCCGCGCGTCGTGGCATGACGAGCCCAGGAATCTCCAGATTCTCCGGCTGCAGGCGCTTCCCCGGAAGCCCATTGAGCAACTGCCGCGGCAGTGGAGCCCAAATCACATCTGGCAACTCAAGCCAGTGCTCATGAGCCCCGATCGGACAGCTTTCAGGATGCCGCTGGGCCTCCAGAAACATCGCGGCACGATCAGCAAGCTTCTTGCCCTTCAAGTGCTCTTCATAGGCCTGAAGCAGAGCCGCCAGCTCCGCCTGTTTCTTTGTGTTGGGAAGGGCAGCTTGGGCAAGATCCGTGGATGTCAGCCCGGCCAAACGAAGCTCCGTGACAGTACCCCACACAGCCTCAGCCATCTTCGGCTGGTCTGCGAGATGACGGAAATACGCCGGAACCTGACTCGGCAGCTCCATAAGTAGCCGCATCATCAAGGCCGGGCCCACTCCGTCTGGACAGGGGTCAATCCCGCGCGCCATCAAAAACGGCGCGGCCATCTGGTGCGCAAGGTCGTCAGGGGTGGTAAAGCGAAGGTTGGCCCAGGATACGCCCTGGAGCGCAAGGCGCTCGCCAAGCGTATAGCCAAGTCCGAGCGACGGCACAATGATCCATTTTGTCGATGTCGGGTTCGTCCGACACAAAGTGCTTAATTGAGTCTGGAATAAATCCATAGCTAGATCCACCTTCTAGGCAATTGCTCGGGGAAGTGCAAGGTAATACTCTTGGCTGATAGCTCATTTTCTGGCGCATCTGCCCCAGATAACGTCAGTCGCATATTCGTAGATATTTTTCGGGGTGGGGAGCAGAATGTCATCACCAACTTGGACTCGCTGTGAGCCAGTCCACGCAGATGATTAGCTTTGTACGTCGTGAGCGATCCCCAAGACAGAGAAGCGGAATGCGGCCGGTTCATCCCGGAGAAATCCTGTTCGAGGGCTGCTGCTGGCTTCAAAGACACCGAGTGAGGTGTATGAATGACACCGGAGGTAGCCCAATTTTGAGAACTTACGGAAAGGAAGGTGGGCAGGTGTTGTGGACGCGCGACACGTGTGTTCGGTAACGGTTCTACGACCCTCCCCCAGCCGACTCAGACCCACTCCAGCCGAGCGTAGCGCGAAGCGAGCACCATCTCTAATAAACGGCCGCTTTCCGGCGTGGAGCTTGCCGCAGCGACTGTCGCAAAGTGGCCGATGGCAGTCCTCGACTCAGAGCCGCCGGTCGAGTTTCCCGAAAGCAGCCGTGAGATTCCTCAGATCGCGCAGTTGACTGGGGTGCAGTGCTCGCCGCTGCTTGGGTTCGTGCGATTGGATTTCCTTCAGGGGCGCAGGAAGCTCTTTGTTAGGAGCCGAAAATCCTCTTGGTTTTCCATCGAATAGAGCACGGGTAACTAAATGGACAACCGGTCACTTCAATTGGACTGCGCTGAGGTGCCTGACTTATGTCGCAGACAAAATAATCAGTTAAGATCTGCTCCTTGAGAAATTGTGATCGTTTCGTGGGCCGGCTCCCTTCGTGTGAGACCTTCTAAATCGGTATCTTGCTCTGGTTGTGACCGGCCGTCGTTTTCTGGGGGACGTCAACTCGAGCGGAGATGGAAGCATCTGTGTCGTTTCATTGGGATAGGTGTCGGGACGACTATCGGCAGATGCTCAAGGAAGCTTGGCCAGCTCATTCTGAATCACGGTGACGAGATTTCTTATGCTCCCTGGTGTTGCATCGACTGAGAACACTGGGATCATATCGTGAGTTTCTATATAACCCTCAATATCTTGCCGCACGCCATTTGCAATATTCGTTACAAAGAGTGGGACGAATCCAGTACCACAATAGAGACAGCCCTGTTGAGTGTTCCTCAAGTGCGAAGCGTGCGACCCTCTTGACCAATCAAGGGCAGCGCCTACAAATTTTCGCACCTCTCCCTTCAGGCGATTTGCATTACTGTATAGCTTGCACTCGATTGTAAGGCGGAGGTGAGCATTTGTCGCTGAAGTCGGTTTAGGCTGGGAGTCTAAATCTAACAAGAGAATGTCGGCCTCATGCTCCATGCCAGAGAGACCAAGCACTTCGAGGTCATTATGAAGCTCATAGATCGTTCCGTTCGGGCGTTGAAGTTTGGCGTACCCGAATTGAGGGTTTAACGGACCAGGGGAAGCCCGGAATCGGAAAATCGCTTTATTGGTATTGGGTGAGCACAACGTTACCTGAAACCCAGCCGTGCTAGCTGCCTTGCAGAAAACGAGAAAAACAAAACACTCGAAGAGATTACCTGCAGATTGAGGGAGTGCGAGTCTGACGCTTGAAAAAGAATTAAAGAAGCGTTTGATGTGTTGTTCTGAGATGCTCATGGCCTGGCCTCTTCGCTGCCCCAAAAGTCAGCTGCGCGAAAAGTGTCGCCGAAGATGTCAATGCCGATCTGTATGAGTGCTTCAACCATTTCCGCTTCATGTTCTGGAAATTTAGGCAACCATTCCCTACTAGCGGGCATATCGAAGGAAGCGGTGTCTCCAAATCGTGAGAATTGGATATGGGTGTATTCCGAGTCACCGACTTTAGGAAACAGCTTTAGAATTCCACGTGCCGTTAGAATCGGTGAGAGATATGCATGCACAAAGGCTGAAAAGACGACGAATTCCTCTTCTTTTTCACGATACGTCTCAGGCATGGACCAGTTTCGATGGGATTGCTCATTTCGGCGGTTTTCACGGAAGGCGGCAAGATCCTCCCGCGCCATCTCAGAAAACCGAAAATCAGGAAATCCGCGGACCCCTTCGGTTGCCGCTTCCAGTTCCGCGATCAGAGCATCGGCAGGCCTCACGCTCGACCTCCTTGTCTAGGGGGTTCTATCCATCTCGATTTTGGTACAGGTAACCTGAAATCCGTAGTTTGTAAGCTGTCGATATGCGTTTCGAAGTGTCACGCGGCTAAAAAATGGAAGCGTGAGAGGTCCTTCGGCATTACTCGCAACGGCAAACGCGATCTCATAATCCTTGGTTCTGGGCCTTTGTTTCGGGTTAGGCAGGCGATGTGTGCGAGGCAGCTTTTTATTCAAATGTGTCCGAAACCCGTCATCCCACAAGAGCAAAGTAGCTGAGACAACGCCTTGAGAAAAGAGATGACTGAGGACGCTTGAGCCGCTGTATCGCTTCACGTGAATCATGGCGCGATCTCGCGTAAAGAGATCGCAAAACTCAATCTGACTGCGCCCCCCTCCGTAGGAAATCGTTTTCCGATCCATCAGGGCATACGCATGGCGATCGGACTCAGCAACTCGTCTGTTGTACACTTCCTCAGTTTCCAGATGCCTGTATCGCGGAAAGGACACGCTGCTCGCCCGAATCTTGCCGAGGTCACGATCAACGTTCGAGACAAGATCGCGGTCGACCTTGTACCACTTTCCGTTATCCAGGAGAAATGTCCCTATTGGTGTATCCAGCTCCGCGTAAATGCATTTGTAGACGGTCCAGTCATGCAGCACGCTGTCTGTGGCTTCGCTCATAGCTCGTATGCGGTGTCGCTTCAGGAGAGCGAGTGAGAGGGCGTTGGCGGTGCGCAACTCTGACAGGTATGTGGGAAAGTCAATGTCCGGTGCACGGGCGGCATCGTTCCGGTCCGTATAGGTAAAGCCTCCGATGTCTGCCCAATCAACCAAATCTGGGACCACGAGCCATATGCGGGCAAGGTCTCGCGCTTTGATCTTCTCAAGCAGTTGGGCATCAAGAACCTCACGCTGGGTTGTATCTCGTATTTCTTCAATCGTATCGACCCAAGGAAAGGCGGTTTTGTAGGTGGTTTGCTGAGATTGGTCGAGATACTTGTCTAACAGGTTGCCCAAATCTTCGAGCTCAAGAGGCACTGCGACCGAAAGCGAATCGCGCCCAGAGCATCGACTCCCGCTTGCTGGATCTAGGGGGTGCCCTGTGACGCCGCGCAACATGTCCTGATCAATCTCTAAACCAAAATCGAAAATGGGCACATCGCGGGCGGCTTGCTCTCGGGTCAAGCGGGAAATCGAATCAAACCGTTTCCGGTCGATCGTGCGAATCCGTTGCGGGTCGATCGAATTCAGGGTGGTGTGGAGGCCAAAATTTTCCTCAAAACTTGAGGTGTTTAGTAAATGGCGACCTTGGCCAAAGGCGACTGCGAACGTCCGCCGTCGTCGTTTCACAAGAAGTACGGCTCCAGCATTGGCTGACTTCAGGCCAAGGGTCGTAATGTCGAGAGCGGGGCGAAAGAGCGACAGCCACCGGGGCGTCAGAATCATCGATTTGCGCCAGTACAGATCGCCGAGTTTCGTCGCATTCACCCGGACACTGTGCCGCTCCAGCTTGGGATACTCTTTGAAAATTTCTTCGGGATTTGTGACATCCGGTTTGATCAAGAAGATCGAGAGGAGACGGGAGGGTTTTTGGTTTGGCATTGGCGACTCTCGTGAGAAGTTCAGCTGCCGCGCCGTTCAGATGATTCCATATTGAGAACGATCAATACACTTCACTTGCTATCGGCAAAGATTGCGTTGTTGGGCAGGGATACTGCAACTGGCGTACTCGCCAGTTCCTTCCCGTTTCGCCCAAGCCTATGATCGCAGCGTTTTCACCACGATGTCGAAGGAGGTTTGCGTTCCTTCCAGAGAATAAAGGTATCTGATCAGATGAGACATGATCAAAGTTGCGCTGTGCTGGATCAGATGAGATACACCCCTGTATCAGGTCTGATACGGGAAAGTGCTTATTGGGCTCTCGATCGGGACAGATCCTCAATGGAAGAGAAATGCAGGGACGTCGCGCTAGTAAACAGAATGAAGCTCCTTGGCAATAAAAAGACGATAGGTGCTAGGCCTGGCATTTCACTTGCCTCCATGTGGCACGATGGCTCGCCGTGGATGTAAGGCGGGGCAAGGGCATGACCACTGAAAGGTGTACGTTAGAGCCTGGGAAGTCCATTGTTCTGGTAGGGCGAGGGGTAAGTGAGCGGGTTGTGCAACCTCGGATGGAACTTATAGGGGGCGAAGATGCGCGTTATATCAGGAAATCTGAGACCTAGTCGGAGTTCCCATTATTTCGGGGTGATAGCAATTGTTGGTGGGTTTCTGCTTAGTGGGTGTGTGACGTACTCAGAGAAATACTTTATTGAAGTTGAAGAATGCCGACCTGGATGGAAAGCTCCCCATTCCTCTTTCCTCAAATTAGACCTTGTAGGCCAAACCAGTTTCACGACGTCAAAATTTGAAATGGGCTGGTACGACCGACGGGGAGTGGACAGTCTCTTCTCCACGATGTCCCCGACCAACCAGAACGATGTGAGGCCGACTACTCCGGATCTCAGCACGAGTGCAGCCAACGAGGAAATGGGGATGGATTGTACGAAGGGGCCGAGCGACGAAAGATTATGGAGGCGCACTCGCGTGTATGGGCCAAACGGAAAGGTGATTGGGGATGTGGCGGGAAAGCGGCTGGTCATCTTTGCGGCGAGTAACCCTAGTGATTTGGTCAACAGGATTTCAACTACCGCCAATACACTGGCCATGTCAGAGCAAGTGGCCGGGCAGTTGCGGAGGCCAGAAATGGAAGAGGTGGCGCGTGTCGACCTGAAGGTCGATCTTGCTGGTCGACGGCATGAGTCTCTCGCGGTAGAAGCGCTTGAACTTTTGCGATGGTTGGAAACTCAGTCTGCCGGCGCGGTGAAGAACGACTTGCTCAAGGCGAAGCTCAAAGGACTTTCCGAGCATGCTGCCGCAACTACCGAGCAACGATAGGTAAGAAGGACAATATGAAATATTTCCATATGCAAACCGTCTCGGTGGTTCTCTTGACAGGATTTCTTGGAATGAGTGGATGCGCGGACCTGAGGGTGACGCAGTCGAGCTTCCAGGGCGATATGGCACGGAGCCGTGAAGATCGACTGGCCATGGCCAAAGGGGTTGCGAGAATTATTCAGACGAACTCGAATACCTGGACGAGTGGCGACAAGTTCAGACGAGAAATCGAGGACCAAGAGAATTCGACGGCATTACGGAAAAAACTGTTTCAGTTTGCCACGGAGGTAGAACTATCCCGTCCTACAGACAAGAGGGAGAAGCGTGCCATTGACCAGGATCATGAGGACGCACGGATGCTCAAAGAGTTGATCCGTTTCCACTCCTTCGATCAGATTGCGTTGGATGAATCGAGCTGGAAGGTGATTAATCCCATTGAAGTCTATGGGGGGTTTGGGAAAACTGAATTTGTGCTGGTCCGAGATGACGGGGGAAACTACAACATCAAGTCTGTCGCCTTTGATCCGTCGGAGGTCGTGGCCGCGGGCGTGAACTCCGCACTCAGTGTCATGCGAATTATGGCCACAGCCTATGGCATTCCACCCATTCCCGTTTCTGGGCCCGCACATAAGCCAGGGGCCGCTTCGCCAGTGAGCGCATTAACGACCCCCAACTTATCCTCCTACGTTCGGTTTACCGAACAGACTGTGCAGGAATTGGACATATCGGCGAAGCAATTGAAGATGGCCATCGATACCGTTGAGAAAGGGGTGGCTAATGACAACGCAGCGAGTACCAACCCAGCTCTTGAGTCGGTGAAGGCGGCTCTTCATCGGTACATCCGCGTAACGGGAGTGGCAAGTCGTAATGTGAATGGCCTTCAGGGATTGGCGCGACTGCTCCCGGAGAATGATCCTCAGGAGCGACTGGCAGCGCAGTTCAACGTGGGGTCCTTGTCGTCTCGTCAGATCGTTGCGGTGTATTGGACCTATGAAGAAGGTCTCGCGAACGACCAGGAAAAGCAAGTTGTAGCTGGGGTGCTTTCCCCGTTGGTGACATTCACAAATTTGAATCCAGTGAGAATTCCCGGGATGAATGCGGGCGTAGTAAGTGGGGCGCTCGCCGAGATCAATACGGGTCGAGTATTAGCCACGGCGGTGTCGGGAACACGCCAAGATCTCACAGATCTTGGTGAAGCGTGGCGACAACTATCTATTCTGCAGAATGCGTATGGAGAGAGCTATCGCTTGGCGAAGAGCGTGGTCGATGGTTTTTCTGGCCTCACCGCAACGAATGCTGATCAAGTGGCCCTGAATTGGAAAAACGCCATGGAATTTGTGAAAACGCACTCGGCCGGTCAACTCGGGGGCCATATGGAGGATCTCGCCAAATACAAGGGTGTCATCAATAAGCTTGGAGACACCACGTCAGCTCAGACGGCGACGACGTTGCACGGCGGGATCAATTCGCAGTTAGAGAAGATCAAGCGTGTGGCAGAGTTGGTAGAGGAGAGAAAGGACAAGGCGGTCCTGGATTCTACACAGGCTGAAGATCTTAAAACAAAGCTGGCCACCATCGGCTTTCCTGCTGCGCCGCTTAGCGCAGTGAGCCTGAGCAATGCTCCAGCGCTCAAGCAGATGCGCGATATTTCAGAGTGAGATAGGCGGACGGAACATAAAATTGAGGTGGACCTGCTTGGGAATAGGACCTGATCAGTTCGATGCCTTCGACTAATGTAGGGTAGATCTGGTGGGTGGCGACTCGTGTTTCGATCAAGGTGGGGGCTGCACGGTTGTGATCCGACATTTCCCATAGTGCTGTCCTATGGCTCCCAATGAGGAGTGGTTGTCAGCATGGCAAATTGGGTTACGCTGTGGTGGTCCCTTGCAAGGACGCTGACAATCCTCGTCACTCTTCCCAGTATGGGCTATGCCTGGGGAAGTGACGGACACCGCATTGTAGGAGCGCTGGCCGATCGATTTCTTGTCGGTTCACAAGCTGCGCGTGAAGTGCGTGCACTGCTGGACCCTGGGGAGAATCTCGAAAGTATCTCCATGTGGGCAGATTGTGCGAAGGGATACTGCGGAGAGTTGACCGCAGAAATGAAAGCCTTCGTACAGGGCAATCCCGAGCATCACCGGTATCATTACACAGATATTCCCTTTCAGCGCACGCAGTATGATCCGAGCTCAGTTGGGGCATCGGAGCACGATATTGTTGCGGTTCTTACCCAAGCCATCCATGTGCTCCAGGGGCATCGGGACCCACTCCACAACCCTCATGGTTTCACCACTCGGCAGGCGTTGCTCTTTTTGACGCATGGAGTTGGTGATTTGCATCAGCCATTGCACGTAGGGTCTGCTTATATAGATGCGAGCGACCATTTTGTAGAACCAGTCCGAACAGACAAGTCTGGCATAGCAGCAAGGGTGGAGGCTACCCAAGGTGGAAATTTGCTGCTCGTAAATGGTGGACGCAATCTTCATGCGTACTGGGATTCAACGGTCGTCCGTTACGCTATGAAGCGAGTGATGGCAACCTCTTCAGAGGACTACGTGAGGTACTTGATAACAACGTATCCCGCACCTGAGACCGCGGCCGGTGAGCCTGCAGGGTGGCCGCGGGTGTGGACGGAAGATTCTCTTCAGTTAGCGAAAGAGGTTCACCGGGGACTCGTTGTTGAGCCACGCCGATTGGTGAAGGATCAGCGACATGGCGAGCATTGGGTATGGTCAGTCTCTGTGCCGGATGAGTACGACCGACGTTCGTCCGCAGCGGCCGAGCAAGCGTTAGTACGGGCAGGAAAGAGGCTGGCGTTGGTGCTTCAAGCGATCTGGCCGGCTAAGGAATAGGCATAGGTATGAATCGCTCAGTATGTGAGAGGAAGGAGCTAATGATGACAACTGACCAATCGAAGCTCTCCCGTCGCGATCTTCTCAAGACCATCGGCGTTGGAGGAACTGCTTGGGTGCTCGGACAAGCATCCTCTGTCAGAGGAGAGACGCCCGAGGGGGGATCTGTGAGCGTTGGGCAGCCAGACGCTGAGTCTACAAGCCCACTCAATGAACCTCATGGGGATTTAAGTGAGGAGAGGCACGAACAGGGTATGGCGCTGTGTGTGTCTGGGGGGGGATACCGCGCGATGCTGTTTCACCTTGGCACTATATGGCGGCTCAACATGGCTGGATTACTGCCGCAGCTCAAGCGTATTTCATCAGTGTCTGGAGGGTCCATTACCGCGGGCGTCCTTGGATATGCGTGGGGCTCCCTCATCTTCAAGGAAAATGTGGCGCAGAATTTTACAGAGAAAGTCGTGGTGCCGATCCGCAAGCTTGCTGGAGAAACCATTGATGTCGGGGCTGTGTTGAAGGGGATCTTCTTGCCTGGAAGCATTACTGGAAAAGTCAGAAATGCCTACGAAGAATATTTGTTTGGGGATGCCACATTACAAGATCTGCCCGATGCTCCACGTTTTGTGATCAATGCCACCAATGTCCAAACTGGATCATTGTGGAGATTCTCGAAGCCATACATGGCGGACTATCGCATTGGGCAAGTTCTGAACCCAACCGTTTCCCTAGCCACGGCTGTGGCTGCGTCCTCAGCGTTTCCGCCTGTCCTGTCCCCATTGGAGTTGGAGTTAAAGCCTGAACAGTGGGTAAATCCAAAAGGAACTACTCTTCATCGCGAGCCTTTTACTACGAAGGTTATTCTCGCCGATGGTGGCGTCTATGACAATTTGGGGTTGGAGACGGTCTGGAAATTTTCGACAGTGCTTGTCAGTGATGCTGGGCAAAAGATGGAAGCGGAGGAGGATCCTGCTACTAACTGGGCTGGGCATAGTCTTCGGGTGCTTGAGTTGATCGATAATCAGGTGCGGAGCTTACGAAAACGGCAAATCATGAAAGCCTTCAATGACAAAAAAGAGGGACTCAAGGAGGGGGCCTATTGGGGAATTCAGACGGATATTCGTGAGTATGCAGCAGAGAACAAGTTTGAATGTCCCCTCGAACGGACTCATGAACTGGCGAGGGTGCCGACTCGGCTAAAAGAGTTAGAGCCAGTAATGCAAGAGCGTTTAATTAATTGGGGGTTTGCCGTGTGCGATGCGGCAATTCGTAGTTACATTCAGTCAAGCCCCAAGAGGCCAGAGAGTCTCCCGTATCCGGGGAGTCCGATCTGATATTGGGAGTCAATGAGTTTGTCAGGGAGTAGCTACAAACTCGGGATATTGCTGAGTTAGGGGCCTGCAAAACATGAGGAGTGAATTAAAGTGATCAAAAAGATGACAAAACGAATGCAAGACCAAATTCCTCCAGTTGCTCAACCTAGTCGGCGATTATTACGCATCTATGCCACGGATCCGTTGGTTGGGTCTGATCCTGCACAACGGATTGTGCTCAGTATTCCCAATGAGTCTCTTTCTCGTGGGCCAGTAGGATCGCGAATCGCTGTCGTGGATTATGATGGGGTGCGTGAGCGGTACTACCATCCTGTGGATCTGAATGATTCTGCCTTACTCATGCAGAATGGATTGGATCCGTCCGAAGCTGACCCACGATTTCATCAGCAAATGGTGTATGCGGTGGCGATGAAAGTTCTTGAGAACTTTGATCTAGCCTTAGGAAGGCGGGTGAGCTTTAGACGGAATCGTCCCCTGAAACTGTTTCCACATGCGTTTAATGGCCCAAACGGATTTTATGATCCCAAGAGCCATGGGGTATATTTTGGATATTTTCGGGCGAGTCGAACCAATCCTGGACTGAACTTGCCAGGGCAAGTCGTCTTCACCTGCCTGTCGCACGATATCATCGCACATGAAGTAACGCACGCGTTAGTGCATCGACTTCGGCGGTACTTCTTAGAGCCAAGCAATATGGACGTTCCGGCGTTTCATGAAGGCTTTGCGGATATTGTCGCTCTCTTTCAACATTTCTCTTACACAGACATCCTGCGGGACGTTATTACTCGAACCGGGGGGAATCTCAAAGAGCCGGGCATTCTAGTGAATCTTGCGGAGCAGTTTGGACAAGCGATGGGGGCGGGGAGAGCACTGCGATCTGGGTTAGGTGATCCGAGCAAGAAAATTTCAGAATCCATTACCGAGCCGCATGAACGTGGCGCGGTTCTCGTATCTGCGGTGTTCGACACATTTTTCGCTATCTACCAGAAACGCATCAGTGATCTAGTTCGAATCGCAACACGAGGCTCGGCTAACCTTCCGTCATCAGATCTCCACCCTGATCTCGTTAAGCGGGTGGCCAATGAGGCTTCAAAGACAGCGCATAGCTTGCTGACGATTTGCATTCGGGCATTTGACTACCTACCACCTGTCGATGTGACCTTCGGAGATTTTCTTCGGGCGCTAGTTACCGCCGACTATGAGATTTATCCGACCGATGAGTTGGGGCTGAGAGCCTCATTAATCGACGCGTTTCGGCAACGTGGGATCTACGCTCAAGGGGTTCAGTCGCTAGCTGAAGAGTCTCTCTTGTGGCCGATAGCAAATCGCAGTTTGCAACAAAAGGTGCTCTATACCGGTGAACTCGAGAATTTGTTGGCCTATGACTGGTCGTCTAGCCGATGGCACTCAGCTCCTGGTGCTTTAGATAAGAGCGATAGCTCCTGGGATGAGGAACATGATGAGTTGAGCAATCAAAAACGACAGAATGCGTGGTTGAAGCAGCGGTACAAATCCAAAATGTATTATCACCTTCACCAGTTTGCGAAAGCAAATGCGCCTCTTTTGCGACTCGATCCTAGTCCAAGTCGGCCCATTCATGTACACGGGTTTCAGTGGGTGTTTCGAACGGCTCCCAACGGTCAGCTCAATATGGAATTTGTGGCACAGTTTACTCAGCGGAGTGACCAACCTGCGAGTCAATACGGAGGCATTCCAATCCGTGGAGGGACGACCATTGTGGCCACACCTGAAGGTACGATTAAGTATGTGATCGCTAAGCCTTTACCCGAAGTTCGCGATTGCTCTCGCGAAGAAAAGGAGCGTCAGCAGCGACAACTGGCCTACGTCAATCATTGCAAGATGACAGACCTTCGATTTGACTGGCGTGGGGCAGGTTATGAATTTAGTCACATGAAAGATCGAATGAACTTTTTTCGTATCCACCAAGGAATGAAATCATGACCACAAGACGGCGTCAGGCTGTATCTGCTATTGGAGCGAGTCCGTCACGTGAAATCAGTGTCAGAATGTATAACGTTGGATTTGGAGATGCGTTCTTGATGACAATTCCAACCCCGAAGGGGGTCCGACGTGTCCTAATTGATTGTGGATCAATCAAGAAGGGGGACGGCAACTCGATGAAAGAAGTGACGGAAGCACTTGTTGCCGCTGTCTCTGAAGGTGGTGAGGCTCCGGTAATCGACGTTGTAATCGCCACACATCGTCATCGGGATCACATCGCTGGATTTTCTGAAGAGGCCTGGAGCAGGGTCACTGTGGGTGAGGTATGGCTGCCGTGGACGGAGGATCCGAAAGATTCTGAGGCGAAGAAGATTCGAGATGGACTAACTCGTTTCACATTTCAATTAGAGCAGGTGTTGGGAGCATCGAAACAGCCGGATCAGGAATTGATCGATGTAGTGTTCAATGCAAAGACCAATGCCAGCGCAATGCAGACCTTGCTTGCAGGATTCGATGGAAATCCTAAGCGGCGCTTTCTTCCACACAAAGACGCGTCACAGCGAACTTTTCAAACGACGGCTCTCCCTGGGGTGCGTATCCATGTACTAGGTCCTTCGAGAAACAGCAGTGACATTCAGGACTTGAATCCTCCAAAGGAAGAAACCTATCAACACCTCATGAAACCAGCAGATCTGGGTGAAGATGAGCTTCGGCCGTTTTCGGATGGAAAGTGGGAACTGACGGAATCGCAATTCAACCAATTGTATCCGGGGTTGAAGTTAACCTCGGAAGAATCCAAGAAATTTGCATCGATTGGGAGTGATGATCAGGAATTACTAGCTGCGGCGCTGGATGGAGCGATTAACGGTACGAGTTTGATGATTATTTTTCAAATTGGACAAACCTGCCTGTTGTTTCCTGGCGATGCTCAATGGGGAACTTGGAGGCTTGCCATGTCTGATCCGGAGTGGAGAGAGCTGTTGAAGTTAACGTCTTTCTACAAAATCGGACACCACGGGAGCCACAACGCTACTCCAATTACGTTTGTGGAGGATCTGCTCCCAACTCGCAATTCATTCTCTGCGATGGCATCTGTGACTCCTGTCGCGAAGTGGAAGCATATTCCGCAGCCTGGGCTAATGAACGCGATAAAGAAGAAGTCCACTAGAATTGTTCGGAGCGATAAATTGTCGGAGAAACTCCCTCCCGGATTTACAAAACAAGGGAATTCGTATGTCGAAGTTATGATTCCGATCTGAGAGAGGGGGGGATTCTTGAATCATGATCACGGTGCTCGGCATGCTATCTCGCGTACGCTGTGGAATCCTGACCTTCTGTAGGTTTCATTCGGTGAGAGTGAATTAGGACCGCTCTGACCTCTGTTGTCTGGGGAAGTATGAGGACGATAGATATTCAGAAGGTATCTGTGTGTGTCAGAAAATGTTCTCAAAAATCGAATTCGAGGGGATATTTTCGTGAAAGGATCCACTCGGATTAAGAGGTTAGTGTCGTGGTTAAAGGGAAAGTCGCTCAATTAACTAAGTAGTGAGGGCATATGGAGCAGCAAGGCAAGACGCATGTGGGTAAGTCTGCATCTGCGGGGCAAGTTGTGCCCGTTTTCCCTCATACCGCTCTACTCGATACGGTGTTTCAATCAAGGGAGGTCTGTAGAACGGGATTGGTCCTCGCCATAGATCAGGGGGGAGAATTGTCGGTTGGATATGTAGTGGATATAGACCGGACACTTCGTAACTGGATCAAGGTCCATTCTCCTGAAGAGATAGGACGAATGACGTTAGGGGATTTCTTTTCGCAGTTTGAGAAGGCCAAGACGGGTGATGTGTGGAGTGTTCAAAGTAAAGAACTTGCCCAACCCCACCCCATGAGAATGACTGTTAGAACGGCTCCGTCAGTGTACAGGTGCAAAAGAACACACCTGAGTCAGAGTTCTGGAATATGCTGGTGCGGCTTGGAGCTCACGGAGGTAGGGAATAAATGATCAAGGCGATCATTGGGGAAATAGCTGGACTTACCAGCAAGGACTTCGTATTTGCCTCGCTTCTTCCTACCCTTATTTTCGTCCTGGCTGTTGGCTTCACCGTTGCAGCCATAATCGGGTTTGGGCTTCTGGCAGACTACTTCTATGCACTACCTGAAGCCACCAAGATTGGTATCGGTTCACTTGGGACGCTTGGTGTCATCGGGCTCGCCTATCTTATCAATGGGATGCGATCGTGGTTTTTGTTGCTATGGAGCGGGCAATTGGGGTGGTGGGTCCAATGGTATTTTCTGCCTGGACAGTGGTTGTTTGAATGTAGATATAGAAAGCTCAAAGAGACGCTAGGCGGTCAACTTCAGACGTACGAGAAGTTTGGATCTTATCAAAATAAGTATTGGGCTATCTCCACTTCTCAAGGCGGAAAGAATGTAGCAGCTCCCGATGTAGTAGCGGAACTGCAAGCAAAAGTAATTGGCCTCAACGAGAGTTCTTCAGAACAAGAAATTTCTAATATCTTAGAAGCATACAGGTATCTCCACGCCAAAAACACGGATGAGTCGATTGAGCCAGCGACTAAAGCATTGGGGACCTATTTGGGGTCTCGTGTGGAACGGGAAAAGAGTCAGTATGCAAAGCTGCTCTTAGAAATTGATAGAAGTTATGGAGACGAGTGGTCAATCAAACCCACTGTACTTGGTAATGCGGTCGAATCGTTCAATGCCTATCCGTTTAAGCGATATGGAATTGAAGGGGAAGTATTTTGGCCTCACCTGCAAGAAGTCCTTCCTCAGCCTTTCCGTGAACGAATCGCGGAAGCGAGAATCCAGCTCGACTTCTTTCTTTCAATGGCCACGCTCGCCATGGCGTATTTTGTATTCGCACTCATTGTGGGGCCCTGGCTGAAGTATGCCTGTGGCTTTTGGGTGCCTCTTGCTGGAGTCGCGTTGTTGATTGGCTATGTTGTGTATTACAGGATGGCCTTCTTCATGGCTCTGGGATATGGAGATCTAATTCGTTCCGCATTTGATCTCTATAGACTTGACCTTCTTGGGAAGTTTTCTGCCGTCCCGCCAGCCACCCGAAAAGATGAACTTGCTCGATGGAAAGAGCTCAGCAAATTAGTGGTGTATGGGCAGCTCGATGATTTTACCTTCAGTTCCAAGCCCCAATCGCCTACCGCAATCGCACAAGGGGCTCCTGCTGGGAACAGAGGAGGGGGATGATGGGCATGCAGATGGGAGAGTTCTTTAAGGGGTTTGGTCTGTTTGCCTACTATCTCTTTATTCCGTGGGGGGTCTTAGTAATCGGAAGTTGGTATTGTGCTCTTCCCAGTACATCGCCGGGAATGGATGGCGATGTGTCGAAAGTGCAATTGTCAGTCGTGGTTACTGCCAGAAAGCCAATTCAAATTAATGACAAGATATCCGAGGACGATATCGAAGTATCAATGAAAAGAGTGAATTCTGATCAAGGTGAAAATGTACAATTCCCAGGAAAGGTCATAGGACGCACGGTATCGGAACTCATCAAGAAGGGGGACGTGATTCCTACACGCTTGGTGAGTCCAATGCCTATTCAGTTGGAGAAGATGGTTAGTTTGCTGGAGGATAAAGCGAAGAAACTAGGCGCCATTGTAGTCAGCACTGCAAGCGTTGCCGCGTTGGTGCCCGGGATGAAGGTGAATATCGTCAGAGTGATAGACGGAGCCGAAAAAGTTAAGCTCGCGGAAAGCTGCGAGAAAGAATTGGCCACTGAAGTAACCGTTATGGGTCTGGTCGCTCTGTCAAGCAATGATAAGAAGGCGGCATTGCTCTTTGATCGAACGCGCATATCTGACCAGTGTTTCGAGAGCTTCACCACGGGGCAACATATTCCGATCCCAGCGAGATGGTAGATCTGTTTCTTATCGCAGGCTAGATCTTCTGTTTGAGGACGTCCTCCCAGAAAACTGAGCCTATCAGAGCGAGAGAGTCATGCCTGTTAAAAATTAGTATAAGTACGTATGGCCGCTGGCGGCCATTGAAGACTCAAATAGTATTATTTCCTGGGAATTCTTGGCAGTTCTTGGCAATTCGTTCAACTGTTGAAAAAGGCACTGAACGCCTTGTGAAATAAAGAGAAAGTGCGTATTATTCGCCTGCCCTTTTAAGGCGAGGGCCCTGGGTTCGAGTCCCAGCCGGCTCACCACGTTGTGAATAGCATCCGTCATGTTGGATGGTTCTACTGCTATGGTCCCTTCGTCAGGAAAAAAGAGGGGGTGGCTTGACGCTCCAATATTGCAACCAATACACTGGCCACCATACGTAGGTTCCCCACACATTGAGCGAGGGATGTGACATGCCATTGATTAAGATTGATCGAGACGAGCTACCGGGGCGATTGGTGACGGGTCTTTCGAAGATCGGTCTGGCGATGAAGAGCCGGCCATGGCGTCGGCAGGGACGGCAGGGGGTTGGGCCATTGCAGGTTCAAGTGTTGTCGTTCTTGCGGACACAGCCCAATCGTTGCGCCATGGTGTCGGTCATTGCGAGAGAGCTCTCCGTCAAGCTTCCCACGGCATCGGAGGTCATTCGTACGCTGGAGTTGAAGCAGTTGGTGCGGCGCCGCCGGTCTGATGAGGATAATCGGGTGGTGACGGTGCATTTGACCGCGAAGGGAATGAAGGCCAGTCAGGTGGGAACGGGATGGCCGGAAGCATTAGCGGCTGCGACGCAGCAGTTGTCGGGGCAGGAGCAGGCCAATCTCCTTGCCATTCTCGTCAAGATGATTCGAGCGCTACAATTACAGGGAGAGATTCCTGTGGCGCGGATGTGCGTGTCGTGTGAGCATTTTAGCCCCAACACTCATCCAAATAGCGCAGCTTCTCACCATTGCCAGTTCATTGATGCCCGCGCCTGGATTGTTCGGATTACGTCGAGGCTGCTCCCTTGGTAGCGAAGCAGGCCTGGGAAAAGTTTATCCAAGCAAAATCTGCGTAGTGGTAGGCTCGCGAGAAGCTGTGTCGCCGTGACGGCGACAGGCTAGGGCGTACTGCCTCTGACCGGTTCTTTGACCAGATACAACGAACGATCCGATTCGATATTCGTGAGGAGGTCTTCCAGTGCTAGCTGGAGGGCCGCCTCAATGGGATCGCGATCGGATGCCGTGATCCACCGCGCAGAGGATCCGATCGCGGATCGTTGCACATCATAGGACTTGATCGGCTCTGTCGCTGTCCCCATATCTGCCTGGAGGCGGACGTGGTAGACGTAGGGGCCCCGTGCGATCATTGAGAGTCTGGCGGTCACTTTCATGGCCAGATCTGCAGGTCCTCCGGACACAGATGCGAAGGTGCCTCGGTTGCGGATGTATTCGATCGTGGCGCGGGAGAGATCCGGAGTGCGCCACTCCAGTAACGTGATGCCCGGCATGTGATCGGCGCCTTGAATCGTCAAGCTGCTGATCCCCACTTGCAGTGAGCGGGGAATAGAGCTGCTTGCTGGATGACTCGGGACCGGATGGACTTCAATCCGATGTACGCATCCCGGCAGGGTAGTGAGTATGAGCAGCAAGGTGCCCATCCATCCATCTATAAAAAATCGAGTGCGAGGGGGAAATCTATAGATCCAGCGCATGGTCGCGATATCGGGCCGGCAAGGCTAGGGAAGCGCCGGCGTCGTGGACGGAGACAAGATTTCGAGGTCTTTCAGCGCCCGTTGAGCCTGCTCGCGGTATGAACGGTCGGTAGGGTTGGTATAGGTATCGACGATTCTCTGATAGGTGGCGCGTGCTTGCGCGTGTTGCTTCTTTATCGAGAAATATTGGCCCAGCGCGAGCCAGTTTTGCGCCGCTGCTTCATTGGCCGTTTTCATCAACGCAAACTCCCGTTCCACCTGCGTGGTGCCTTGCAGCTGTGCCCGTTTCCGAACAGTCTCCCCCATCTGACCCGCCATGGCTTCTATCTGTTCGTTCTCGCGCACGGCAGCCTCGACATGGTTGGTCTTTAGGTGTGAGTAGAATGCTTCGACATGGTCTTTCACGATGTCGGCCCGCTGTTGATACGTATCGTGGGCGCACCCGAAGCTGAGGGCCAACAGGGCTCCAAGGCCGGCGGTGGCAAAATGTATGGTTGACCTGACCATGAGCAGCTTCCTTTCTCGGCGCGGCCAGATCTGGAGAATGGCCGTTGGACGAGAGAGTCTACCATATTCAATCCAGAGAGCGGTATCAGGCGGTACCGGCAGCTTGAACTGGTCTTGTGCCGATGGTGCAGAAAGGCGTAGTGACAGGGCGTTCGTGAGTGTGGTACAACTCCCGCGTTCCTTGCCACTGTCGTCGTTCATATGTCCCCATCGTCTAGCCTGGCCTAGGACATTGCCCTTTCAAGGCAGTAACACGGGTTCAAATCCCGTTGGGGACACCAACCATCTTTCAGCTCGAAGCCTGTTTCAGTATCCCGCGGGGCTCCCGTTGTGTTTGCGGATCCTGCCGGGTACACTTTCTTCGTCAGTCGTGCTTGCGTGTTGATGACGATGATTGCAAGAAGGAGGCAGACCATGCGACGGGGAGTCTGTTGCAGCCTGTTATTAGTAGGGATGGTAGCCGCGCTGTCATTCGTTGAAGCGGCTGATTTGCCTTCTTCGAAAGATGCTCCGACAAAATCTGTAGAAGCCGTCAAAGGCAAAGATGGTGCTCCGATGCTCCAGGTTCCTGCCGGCCCTTTTCTCATGGGTAGCAATGACGGTTTGCCGAATGAACGGCCTGAGCATACGGTGACGGTCAAGGCGTTCTATATCGATCAGCATGAGGTGACAGCGGGCCGCTATCAGAAGTTTCTCGAACTGGGCAAGCGCGGGGATCCGGTGCCCACCGATGAGGATTCTGGGCGTTCTCTCGAGGATCGCCCTGTCGTGGGGGTGACCTGGGCGGAAGCCGCCGCTTATTGTGCATGGGCAGGGAAACGATTGCCCTCTGAAGCTGAATGGGAAAAGGCGGCGCGGGGGACGGATGGCCGGCGATATCCTTGGGGGGCGATGCAGCCGTTTGTCGATATTGCAAACTATAATCGGGGACTCTGGGTCAGCGAGGCCATCACCTTGGTGCCGGTCGGCAGCGGGCTGGAGGGAATGAGTGTTCGCCATGGATTGAAGGAAGGTGGCAAGAGCCCGTACGGCCTTGCGCACATGGCTGGAAATGCCGCTGAATGGGTGAACGATTGGTACGATCGTGAGTATTATCAGAAGAGCCCTG
>LNFM01004454.1_pt1 | contig 56176 bp, 49 predicted proteins | sample 596031 | NCBI WGS metagenome assembly LNFM01 (sample SAMN04254537, study PRJNA301005) | activated carbon metagenome | isolation source: dual media filters at the Ann Arbor, Michigan drinking water treatment plant | place: USA: Ann Arbor
TGCCGGCATCGCCGGCGCGGGCCGCTTCCACCGCTGCGTTGAGCGCCAGCAGGTTGGTCTGGAAGGCGATGTCGTCGATGACGCGGATGATGTCCGAGATCTTGGTCGAGGCATCCTCGATCCGGGCCATGGCATCGACCGCCTTCCCGGCGATGGCGCCGCCGGTCTGCGCCGCCTTCATCGCCTCGTCGGCGATCGAGGCCGCTTCGCGCGAGGCCTGGGCCGAGGCCTTGACGGAGGCCGCGAGCTCTTCGGTCGTCGCGGCGGTCTCTTCCAGCGAGGAGGCCTGCTCCTCGGTGCGCTTCGAGAGGTCGTCGGCACCCATGTTGATCTCGCGGGCGGCGAGACCGACATCGGCCGAGGTGACCTGGATCGTCTTGACCGTCGAAGACAGCCGCTCGACCGTCTCGTTGATCGCGCCCTTGAGCTCGGCGAACTTGCCGCGATAGGCGGCATCGACGCGCACCGTCAGATCGCCCGCGGCGACCGCCGAGAGCGTGCGGGCGAACTCGCTGGTGGCGGAATCGACGACAGCATTGATCTCGTTGATGCCGGCGACGAGCTTCTGCATCTGCTCGTCGGCCTGGTCGATCTGCAGCCGCGCCGAGAAATCGCCCGCGGCGGCCGCCGCCACGACCTCGCCGACATCGCTGACGACCGCTTCCATCGACTGCGCCCGGGCCAGGCGCGCCGCCGCAGCGGCCTGCTCCTGCTGCTCGAGCGCCCGGATGCGCTGGATATTGGCCTGGAAATCGCCGAGCGCATGGCTGATCGCGTCGATCTCCACCATGCCGACCCGGGCCGGGATGCGGGCATCGTCGGCGCCCGACAGCATCAGGCCGACCGAGTCGGCGAGCTTTCCGAGCGGCTGGACCACGCCACGGTTGAACAGGAACACCACGGCGACGACGACCGCCGTGACGGCGAGGATCGCGAGGAGCGAGAGCGCGAGCTGCCAGCGGGCCATCGCCAGTGCGCCGTCGATCTCGACCGTGGCCTGCTGATAGGCGGCGTCGCGCATCTGCAGGATGGTCGCCAGCGAGGCCTGCGTCCAGGCTCGCCAGTCGGCGAGGCTCATGCCGGCGGGAGCGCCGTCGCGGGCCGCCTCGTACATGGCGCGATAGGTCTTGGCTTCCTCTTCGCGGAAACCGGTCTGGACGGTCGCCAGCGCCGCCTTGAGCTGCGGCGTCACCTCCATCTGGGCGATCGCCTGGTCGATCAGGACCCAGAGCTGCTCGATGCGGCCACTGAGCCGGTCGGCCTGCGACACCGCCGCCGGCGTCATCTTCACGCCGCTGCCGACATATTGCGTGAAATGGACCGAGCGGCTGCCCGCCGCCTCGCGCATCGTTGTGGCGAATTCGCCGAGCGAGACGGTGTTGCTGACCTCGGGGTTGAGGTCGCCGATCCGCGCGCCGATCTGGCGCTGCAGCGCCGTCTGCTGGTTCAGGAGATCGAGAACGGTGGCACTGAAGGCCTGGGCGGCCTTGGGGTCGCGCTGCTGCAGGGCCTTGGCGGCTTCCGCTGCCGCGAGCCGGCGCGCCTCGACGAGACGCGGGCCGATCTGCGAGACGGGGCCGGCGAGCTCCTGGCGCTGCGCGAACGCAGTCTGGGCGAAGCTGGCCTGCATCTGGGTGACGCGCGCATCGGTCTCGCGTGCGGCCTGGGCGGCGACGGCGGCGATCTTGCCGTCGGGATCGGCCGCCAGGATCACCTGCGTGATGGCGCCGCGTTCGATCGCGGCGCGCTCGATCACGCGGCTGACGGCCTCCGAGGCGACGACGAGACTGCGCGTCTCCTGGGCCGTCGAGAGCGAGCGCAGCTGTTGATAGGCGACGAAGCCGCTCGCCAGGATGGCGGCGCCGCCGGCTGCGATGGTGCAGATCAGAAAATGTGTGACGCGCATGGCGCTGAGTTCCCCACGGCCGCCGCTCCGGAGCTGGCTGCGGCCATGCCGTTTTTGCGCGGCTGGGGCCGGGACATGCCGGAGCGTTGTCTCCGACACATACCGATTCGGCTGTTAACGCGACGTTTCGAAACGCCGGTCGCGAGGGAAATTCAGAGGTTGAAGACGCGGTGCGGCACCAGCTCGCCCTGCTCGACCGTGCCGATCGCGATCAGGGTGCCGCCCGACGTCGCATAGATGGCGGGGCTTTCGATGGGCACCTCGCGCCCGCGCAGCAGCACGCTCTGGCCCCGCTTCAGACGCAGCGCCGCATCCTTGTGGACCACGACCTCCGGGATCAGGGACAGCGCCGCCTTGACCGGCAGCAGGGTCGCAGCCGCGCTCTCGGGGCTTTCGCGCAGCGTCTCGACGGAGACGGCCTCATCGATGGCGAAGGGCCCGACGCGGGTCCGCCGTAGATGCACGACATGGCCGAGGCAGCCGAGCGCGAGGCCGAGATCGCGGGCGATCGCGCGCACATAGGTGCCCTTGCCGCATTCCGCCTCGAAGGTCGTCGTCTCCGGCGAATGCGAGACGATGCGCAGCGCGTCGATCTCGACAGGCCTCGCCTCCAGGACGACGTCCTCGCCGTCGCGGGCGAGGTCATAGGCGCGCTCGCCGGCGATCTTGATGGCGGAGAACTTCGGCGGGACCTGGCTGATCGTGCCCGTGAATTGCGGCAGCAGGGCCGTGATGGCCTCTTCGTCCGGGCGGGTCTCCGCCGTCGCGATGACGCGGCCTTCGGTGTCGTCGGTATCGGTCTGCGTGCCCCAGGCGACGGTGAACTGATAGGCCTTGCGCCCGTCCATGACGAAGGGAACGGTCTTGGTCGCCTCGCCCAGCGCGATCGGCAGCAGGCCCGAGGCGAGCGGATCGAGCGTACCGGCATGGCCGGCCTTCTTCGCCGAGAAGGCCCGTTTCACGACCGCCACCGCATGGGTCGAGGTCATGCCGACGGGCTTGTCGAGCACGACCCAGCCATGCACGTCGCGCTTCTTCGGTCGCGGTGCAAAGCTCTGGCCCTGCGGCTCGCTGGCTTCCGTGGGCGCCGGTTCAGTCATCGTCCTGCTCGTCCGTCTGGATGCGCAGCGGCTGCTTCAGGATGTCCTGGCGCACCTTGTCGGAATAGAGGATCGCGTCGACCCGCTCGGCCTCGGCGAAGCTCTCATCCGGCAGGAAGCGGATATCGGGCGCGAATTTCAGGTTCACGCGATGGGCGATCTCGCCGCGGATGTAGCGCTTGTGGTCGTTCAGCGCCTTCAGCACAGGCTTCACGTCACCGCCACCGAGCGGCATGATGTAGCAGGTCGCAAGCTTCAGATCCGACGACAGGCGCACTTCGGGCACCGTGATGACGTGCTTGGCCAGCACCTCGTCATGAATGTCGCCGCGCGAGAGCAGCTCCGCCAGCGCATGACGGATCACTTCGCCGATGCGCAGCTGGCGCTGGTTGGGACCGGAGGGTTTTGCGGGTTTTGCCATGGTTCTCGTTCTCCGGGATCGGACCGGATGGACGGTCGATAAAAGCATCATGGCCGGGCAAGCCCGGCCATGATCAGCCTGGGTCGAAGCGGACGCCTTACAGCGTGCGCTTGATCTCCTCGACGCGGTAGCACTCGATCACGTCGCCGGCGCGCATGTCCTGGTAGTTCTCGAAGGACATGCCGCACTCCTGGCCGGCCACCACTTCCTTGGCGTCGTCCTTGAAGCGCTTCAGCTGGGCGAGCTTGCCCTCGTGCACCACGACGTTGTCGCGGATCAGGCGGACATTGGCGCCACGCTCGATCGTGCCGTCGGTGACGCGGCAACCGGCGATCTTGCCGACCTTCGAGACCGCGAAGATCTCGAGGATCTGGGCGTTGCCGAGCATGGTTTCGCGCAGCGTCGGCGCCAGCAGGCCCGACATCGCCGCCTTCACATCGTCCACGAGGTTGTAGATGATGTTGTAGTAGCGGATTTCGACGCCGGCCCGTTCGGGCCGATCACGGCGGCGCCCGAAGCCTGGGCGAGCGTGATGTCGGATTCGGTGATGCCGCCGACGCCCGACTGCAGCACGCGGGCGCGCACCTCCTCGTTGCCGACCTTTTCCAGCGTCCCGACGATGGCCTCGACCGAGCCCTGCACGTCGCCCTTGACGACGAGCGGGAACTCCTTGCGGCCGGCGCCTTCCTTGAGGTCGCGCATCATGTCGGCGAGCGAACGGCCAGCCGCCGATCCACCGCCGCGCGCGGCGATCCGGTCGCGCTTCTGGCGCTCGCGGTAATCGGTGATCTCGCGCGCCCGCGCCTCCGACTCGACGACCGCGACGCGATCGCCGGCCTCGGGCGTGCCGTTGAAGCCGAGAACCTCGACCGGCAGCGAGGGCGGAGCCTCCTTGATATGGGCGCCGGTGTCGCCGATCAGGGCGCGCACGCGGCCCCATTCGGAACCCGCCACGACGATGTCGCCGGTGCGCAGCGTGCCGCGCTGGACCAGCACGGTCGCAACCGGGCCGCGACCACGGTCGAGCTTGGCCTCGATCACCGTGCCTTCTGCCGGACGATCCGGATTGGCCTTGAGGTCGAGCAGTTCGGCCTGCAGCGCGATCGCCTCGAGCAGCTTGTCGAGGTTCTTGCCGGTCTTGGCCGAAACCTCGATTTCCAGCGTCTCGCCGCCGAGCGACTCGACCTGGATCTCGTACTGCAGCAGCTCGGCGCGCACCCGCTCGGGGCTGGCGTCGTTCTTGTCGATCTTGTTGATCGCCACGATCAGCGGAACACCCGCGGCCTTGGCGTGATTGATGGCCTCGACCGTCTGCGGCATGACGCCGTCATCGGCCGCGACGACCAGCACGACGACGTCGGTGACCTTGGCGCCGCGGGCACGCATCGCCGTGAAGGCGGCGTGGCCCGGCGTGTCGATGAAGGTGACGAACGCGCCCGAGGGCGTCTTCACCTGATAGGCGCCGATATGCTGGGTGATGCCGCCGGCCTCGCCGGTGACGACATGCGTCTGGCGGATGGCGTCGAGCAGCGAGGTCTTGCCATGGTCGACATGGCCCATGATCGTGACGACCGCCGGGCGCTGGCTCAGCGTATCGTCGGTATCGGGCGTGTCGAACAGGCCTTCCTCGACGTCGGATTCGGCCACGCGCTTGACGGTATGGCCCATTTCCTCGGCGACGAGCTGGGCGGTGTCGGCGTCGATCACGTCCGTGATCTTATGCATCGCGCCCTGCTTCATCAGCAGGCGGATGACGTCGACGCCCCGCTCGGTCATGCGGTTGGCGAGTTCCTGGATGGTGATCGTCTCGGGGACGTCCGAGGCGCGGTGGCCCGTCATGCGCTGGACGCGTCGACGGAAGGCCGCGACCGAGCGCGTGCGCTCGTCGTCACCGCCGGTCGCGGTCGACAGGGTCAGACGGCCACGCGGCTTTTCGCCGACCTTGGGGGTCTTGGGCGCGGGAACCGGGGCGCCACGCGGCGGACCGCCGGCGAAGCCGCCGGGGCGGCGGAAGGCGGGCCTCGCCTCGCCGTCGTCGGGCCGGCTGCGCGGGGTGGCCGTCGAGGGCGCCTGGCGCGTCGGACGGGTGATGGCGGGTTCGGCCGGGGCGGTCGCATCGACCGGCCGCGGCGGGCGCGGTGTGTCGAGGCGCGGCGGGCGCGAGTCGAGACGCGGCGGACGGGCGCCGACGTCGCGCATCGGGGTGCGCGGCGCGAAATCGGGACGCGGGCCGGACGGGGCCGGGCGCGGCGACGGGGCATAGCCCGCAGCCGGCGCGGCGCCGGCCTCGGGCTGCGCCGGGGCGGGAGGCGTGAACTCGCGCGGCGGCTGCGGCGGGCGTGGCGGCTGCGGCTCGTCCATCCGCTGGCGGGCGGCGCTTTCGGCGCGGCGCTTGCGGTCCTCTTCCTGGCGGCGGCGGTCTTCTTCCTCGCGCTGGCGGGCGAGCGCGGCTTCGCGCTCCTGGCGCTCGCGCTCGGCGGCCTGCGCACGGGCGCGGGCTTCGTCCTCGGCAATCCGACGGGCTTCCGCCTCGCGGCCTCGCGAGTCGGAGAGGGCACGCTGGCGTGCCTCCTTCTCATCCTCGGACAGCGTGCGCAGCAGCATGCCGGCGGCGGGGCGGGGCGGCGGTGTCGGCGCGGCGGGCGCCGGGCGCGGCGCGGCCTGCTGAACCGGCGGCGCGGGTGCGCGGGGAGCCACAGGCTCCTTGACCTCAGGGCCGGCGACACGCCGCTTGACCTCGACGACGACCTGCTTGGAGCGCCCATGCGAGAAGCTCTGCCGGACAGTGCTCTGCTCGACGGGACGCTTCAGGGTCAGGGTCTTCGGAGGGCTGACGGTCAAGGTCTTGTCGCCCGGGGTCTTGGTATCGCTCATTCTGTGCTCGGTCCTGCCGCGTTCGGTCCAGCCGGTTCGGTCGTTCGATGGTCTACGGAATCGTCACCTGCGGGGTCGGAGCCGTTCGGCTCCTCCGGGGCGGTTGCACCGGCGTCGTTCGTCCGATAGCGAACGAGCCGACGCCAGCGGGAGAGGAAACCCTCGGCCGCTGGTCCCGGAGCAAGCGCCGCATGTATCACATGTGCGCGCCCCAACGCCAATTCCAAATCCGCCGCCGCGAAAATTGCCACGACGGGCACCTTCCGTGGCTTCAGCCGGGCTTCCTCGCGCGCGATTTCGGCCCGCCGCAGCGCCTGCGCGATCTTGCGGCGGCCGTCCTCGGCGCCGTCGCTGGCCTCGATCACGGCGGCACAGCGGCCTGAACCGATCACCGCCTCGACCTTGGCGAAACCGGCCTGGGCCAGTCCCGCCTTGTTCGCCATCGCCAGCGCCTGAAGCGCGTCCTTCAGCATCAAGGCGTCGATCATCTCACCCAAATCGGGCGGGACGACGACCTTCGTCTTCAGCGAGCGCTCGAAGGCCCGCCGCTTGACGGCCTCGGCGACCGTCGCGGCGCTGAGGCTGGCCCAGACGCCGCGCCCGGGCAGCTTGCGCCGCAGATCCGGCACCAGCATGCCGTCCGGCCCGACGACGAAGCGGATCAGGTCGTCGGGGGACTTCACCGTCCGCGTGACGACGCAGCTCCGCTCCGGCCCGTCCCTGCGGGCCTGTTGCGTCTCGCGCGCGCCGCGCGCCGCGGCCGGTTTCATCGCGGGCTCCGGTCTCAGGCCTCGGCCGTCTCCTCGGCGGCGGGCTCGGCGTCGTCAGCGGGCGCCTCGACCCAGCCGGCCTGGACACGGGCGGCCATGACGATCGCCTCGGCGTCCTGCCGCGACAGGTCGAAACCGTCGAGATAGCCGGAATGACGCGTGGTCTCGCCATCCTTGCGCTCGGTCCAGCCGACGAGATCGTCGGTGGCGCAGCCGGCGAGGTCCTCGACGTTCTTCACGTCGTTCTCGCCCAGCGCCACCATCATCGCGGTGGTGATGCCGGGAACCTCGCGCAGCGCGTCCTCGACGCCCAGCGCACGGCGCTTTTCGTCGAATTCGGCCTCGACCGCGGCCAGATAGTCCTGCGCGCGGGACTGGATCTCCGCACCCGTCTCCTCGTCGAAGCCCTCGATCGAGGCCAGTTCGGCGAGATCGACATAGGCGACCTCCTCGACGCTGCGGAAACCTTCCGAGGCGAGCAGCTGGCCGACCGTCTCGTCGACGTTCAGGGCGTTCATGAAGATGTCGGTGCGGCTGACGAATTCCTTCTGACGCCGCTCGGATTCCTCGGCCTCGGTCAGGATGTCGATGTCCCAGCCGGTGAGCTGCGAGGCCAGGCGCACGTTCTGGCCGCGGCGGCCGATCGCGAGCGAGAGCTGCTCGTCGGGGACGACGACCTCGATCTTGTCGGCCTCCTCGTCGAGCACGACCTTGGCGACTTCCGCCGGCTGCAGCGCGTTGACGACGAAGGTCGCGATGTCGGGCGACCACGGAATGATGTCGATCTTCTCGCCCTGCAGTTCGCCGACCACGGCCTGCACGCGTGAGCCGCGCATGCCGACGCAGGCGCCGACGGGGTCGATCGAGGAATCGCGGCTGATCACGGCGATCTTGGCGCGCGAGCCCGGATCGCGGGCGACCGCCTTCACCTCGACGATCCCGTCATAGATCTCCGGCACTTCCTGGCCGAAGAGCTTGGCCATGAACTGCGGATGGGTGCGGGAGAGGAAGATCTGCGGGCCGCGCGGCTCGCGGCGCACGTCATAGACATAGGCGCGGGCGCGGTCGCCGACCTTGAAGGTCTCGCGCGGGATCATCTCGTCGCGGCGGATGATCGCCTCGCCGCGGCCGAGATCGACGAAGACGTTGCCGTATTCGACGCGCTTGACCGCGCCGTTGACGATCTCGCCGATGCGGTCCTTGTACTCGTCGTACTGGCGGTCGCGCTCGGCCTCGCGCACCTTCTGCACGATGACCTGCTTGGCGGCCTGGGCGGCGATGCGGCCGAAATCGAAGGGCGGCAGCGGATCGGCGATCACGTCGCCGACCTGGGCGGCCGGGTTGTGGCGCTTAGCCTCGTCGACGGTGATCTCGACGGCGGGGTTCTCGACGCTGTCGACGACCTGGAGATGGCGCGCCAGGCGCAGTTCGCCGGTCTTGGTGCTGATCTCGGCATGGACGTCGGTCTCGGCGCCGTAGCGCGAGCGGGCGGCGCGGGCGATGGCGTCCTCCATCGCGTCCAGCACGATCTGCCGGTCGATGGATTTCTCGCGGGCGACGGCGTCCGCGATCTGAAGCCATTCGAGTCTGTTGGCTGCGACCACCATGGCGCTCACTCCTCTTCGGTTGTGTCTGGCGGAGTCTGTCCGCGCTTCTTGTCGGGCCGTGGCCCCAGCGATTTCTTCCGGCCCTTCGGCGGCGCGGCGATCTCGTCGGCGGTCGGCATCTCGGGCGGCAGCCCGGCCTTGCCGCGGCGCAGCGATTCCGTGACCAGCGCATCGGTCAGCACCAGGCGGGCGTCGCTGACCAGCGTCATCGGGATCGCGACGTCGCGCTCTTCCTCGGACTTGGCGTCGTCGCGCGCGAGCAGGGCGTTTTCCCCCTCGACGCCGCGCAGGATGCCGCGGAAGCGCTTGCGGCCATGGACGGGGGTCTCGGTCTCGATCTTGGCGAGATGCCCGGCCCAGCGCGCGAAATCGCCCGCCCGGACCAGCGGCCGGTCGATCCCCGGCGAGGACACCTCGAGATGGTAGGGCACCTGGATCGGGTCGTCGACGTCGAGCGCCGGCGAGACCGCCTGGCTGACCTCCTCGCACCCCTCGACGTTCATCGTGCCGTCGGGCCGCTCCGCCATGATCTGCACGGTGCAGCCGTTCTGGCCGGTGACGCGCACGCGCACCAGCCGGTAGCCGAGATCGACGATCGCAGGCTCGATGATCGCGGCGACGCGCGCCGCGACGCCGCTCTCGACGACGAGGCGCTGGTCGCTGTCCTGTTCCGTGACGTTCGGCTCGTTCATGCCCTGGCTGCCTTGCCTTCGGCCGGTGAAGCCGGCCGCGATCGAAGGATGGTGCATGATCGCGTGGTGCCGCATCGGCCCTTTCGGCCCGCGCTGTCATGCTCCGGCCCCGGCAGGGCTGCGGCCAACAAAAAAGAGCGGGCCTTCCGGCCCGCTCTTGATCATCGGCTTACACCGAAACCAGAGCTGTTGCGCGCTATTTAGTCCGCATCGGCCCGGCTGGCAAGGGTTCTTCCCGCCGGACCCTGCCAGGCCCGCCGCACTGTCGCGGATCACGCTAACCCGCTGGTCATCCTTCTGCGCCATGGTGACGCGCGACGCGGTGTGCGGGGATTGGGTATGAGTTCTGTCAGTTCGCTGTTGCGCGATCTCGAGACCACGATGGTGCGTGGCTCGGCCGACGAGCGCACCCAGATCCTGTCGCGCCTGACCGATCTCTTCCTCAGCACCGCCGCGGTGATGGACGAGGACCAGGTCGGCATCTTCGACGTCGTGATCGGCCGGCTCTCGCGGGCGATCGAGCTCAGGGCGCGCATCGAGCTCTCGGAGCGGCTCGCCCCGGTTCCCAACGCGCCGGCCGGCGTGGTCCGCCAGCTCGCGCTGGACGAGATCGCGGTGGCGCGCCCGGTCCTGGTCGCCTCGCCCCGCCTCACCGACCAGGATCTCGTCGCCATTTCCGCGGCCAAGGGGCGCGATCACATGCTCGCCATCACCGAGCGCGAGGATATCGCCGAGCCGGTGACCGATTTCCTGATCCTGCGCGGTGGGCGGCTGGTGACCCATGCCATCGCCGCCAATCACAAGGCGCGCTTCTCCCATCACGGCATGGGCGTGCTCGTCATGCGCGCCAACCAGGACGATGCGCTGCAGACGGCGCTCGGGGACCGCAGCGACCTGCCGGCCGAACTCGCCGCCCAGCTGATGGCGGCGGCGAAGAACTCGGCCCGGCGCCGCCTCTTCGCCGACCTCGATCCGGACATGGCCGCGGCCATCGGGGACGCGGTCGAGCGTGGCGCGCGCGCCGTCGCCGCAGATGCGGAGATCCAGGGCAACCTCGAAACGGTCAACGAGGCGCTGACGGAGATCAACCGTCTCCACGAGGCGAAGCAGCTCGACGAGGCCGCCATCATCCGCTTCGCCGCGGCCGGGGCCGCCGAACATGCGATCTGCGCCGTCTCGGTGCTGTCGGAGTTGAGCCTGCCTGCGGCTGAACAGGCCATTCTCGGGCCGGATCGCGACGCCGTGCTGCTCGTCGCCCGCGGCCTCGGCTGGTCCTGGGATGCGGCTGCGGCGCTCATCTCACTGCGCAAGGATTTCGGCAAGTCGGATGCCGCGGTGCAGCGGGCCCGGCAGCATTTCCGCACCATCCCCAAGGAGACCGCGCAGCGCGTGCTCGGCTTCCTCAGGATGCGCGACGCACAGCCGTGAGATAGCTCGGCACCCGGCCCGCCGCCACGGCCTTGGCCTCGTAGCGGGTCCGGATCCAGCCCGGATAGGGCTGGCGCCAGTCGTCGGCCCGGGCATCGGTCCAGTCGAAATCCGGCGAGCGTGCCAGCCGCGCCAGCGTCCAGCCGACATAGTCGTCGATGTCGCTGGCGAAGCGGAAGCGTCCGCCCGGACGCAGGGTTCGCGCGAACAGCCCCAGCGTGCGGTCCGACACGAAGCGGCGCTTGCGCTGGCGCCGCTTCGGCCACGGGTCGGGATAGAGCAGGTCGATCGCATCGAGAGAGCCGGCCGGCAGGCGCGGCAGCATCAGCGCCGCGTCGCCGTCCCAGATGCGGATGTTGGTCAGGCCCTCGCGTTCGATCACCGCGAGGAACTTCGCCATGCCGTTGATGAAGGGCTCGACGCCGATGAAGCCGATCTGCGGGCTCTCCCGCATGCGGTGGAGCAGGTGTTCGCCGCCGCCGAACCCGATTTCCAGCCGCACCATCTGGACGGGCTGCGGAAACAGGGCCGCCAGATCGGGAATCTCGCCTTCGGGCAGTCGCAGCCGCGGCAGCACGTTGTCGATCATCGTGCTCTGCCCGTCGCGCAGAGCCTTGCCCTTGCGCCGGCCGAAGAAGGCCCGGTCGGGATCGTAGTCGTTTGTCATGAGCGGTCTTTGAAAGTGTCTCAGGGAAACGCGCGTCATCCTGGACAAGCGGCGAAGCCGCGCAGATCCGGGATCCATCATAGGGCGCCGATGCTGCCCTATGATGGATCCCGGCACTCCGCTTCGCTACGACCAGGATGACGGCGCGTTTCTAGCGCAATCCGCCAAAAGAAAAAGGCCGGGACTGAGCCCGGCCTTCATCGATGTCAGTTTGAAGCCTGCGCTCAGGCGACGGCCTTCTTCAGCGCGTCGACCAGATCGGTCTTCTCCCAGGAGAAGCTGCCGTCACGGCCGGCCTTGCGGCCGAAATGGCCATAGGCCGCCGACTTGGCGTAGATCGGCTTGTTGAGCTGGAGGTGGGTGCGGATGCCCCGCGGGGTCAGGTCCATGACCTCGCCGAGGACCTTCTCCAGCTTGGCCTCGTCGACCTTGCCGGTGCCGTGCAGGTCGACATAGATCGACAGCGGCTTGGCGACGCCGATGGCGTAGGAGAGCTGGATCGTGCAGCGCTCGGCGAGCTTGGCCGCGACCACGTTCTTGGCGAGGTAGCGCGCCGCATAGGCCGCCGAGCGGTCGACCTTGGTCGGGTCCTTGCCGGAGAAGGCGCCGCCGCCATGGGGCGCCGCGCCGCCATAGGTGTCGACGATGATCTTGCGGCCGGTCAGGCCGGCGTCGCCGTCGGGGCCGCCGATGACGAACTTGCCGGTCGGGTTGACGTGCCAGACCGTGTCCTTCGAGATCCAGCCCTCGGGCAGTGTCGCGCGGATATAGGGCTCGACGATCTTGCGGACGTCCGCCGAGGAGAGGCTCTCGTCGGTGTGCTGGGTCGAGAGCACGATCTGCGTCACGCCGACCGGCTTGCCGTTCTCGTACTTGACCGTGACCTGGCTCTTGGCATCGGGGCCGAGCTTGGCGGCGCCGCCTTCCTTGGCGTGACGGGCCTTGGCCAGAACCTCGAGGATCTTGTGCGAGTAGTAGATCGGCGCCGGCATCAGCTCGGGCGTCTCGCGGCAGGCATAGCCGAACATGATGCCCTGGTCGCCGGCACCTTCGTCCTTGTTGCCGGAGGCGTCGACGCCCTGGGCGATGTCGGCGGACTGGGCGTGCAGGAGCACGTCGATCTTGCACTTCTTCCAGTGGAAGCCGTCCTGCTCATAGCCGATCGCCTTGATCGCGCGGCGAGCGACCGACTTGACCTTGCTCTTCATCGCCTTCTCATCGAGCGAGGTGCGGACCTCGCCGGCGATGACGACGCGATTGGTCGTGGCCAGCGTCTCGCAGGCGACGCGCACCTGGGCGGCGTCCATTCCCGCCTTGGCGGCTTCCTTGAAGAACAGGTCCACGACCTCGTCGGAGATGCGGTCGCAGATCTTGTCGGGATGGCCTTCGCCGACGGATTCGCTGGTGAACAGGTAATTCTGGCGTGACACGGTCGGGCAGCCCTTGGTCAGCGGTGGACGGAGACCGGCACGAAGACGGGGCCGATCGACGGAAAACGGCATCCTCTTTGCAGCGGATGCGTTCGCCGTCAAGCACGGCAATCCGTTTATCGGGAGACTCGTTCGGCAGGCAGAACGCGCGCGGGCCGAAAATCAGCCGTTTGCGCCGTCTTCCTCCGCGAGGGTTTCGACGAGGTCGATGATCCGGCGCCGCACCTTGGCGTTCTTGATGCGCACGAAGGCTTTGGTCAGCTGCACGCCTTCGCTGCTGGACATGAAGTCAGAGACATAGGCGTTGGCGGCGGAATCGGAAAAGCCCCCGGTTGGCATGTCGCCCGTGGGCGCGCCCTCGAAGAAGAAGGAGACGGGCACGTCGAGCATCTTGGCGATCTGCTGCAGCCGGCTCGCGCTGATGCGGTTCGAGCCCTTCTCGTACTTCTGGACCTGCTGGAAGGTCAGCCCCAAGGCGTCGCCGAGCTTCTCCTGGCTCACGCCGGCCAGCATCCGCTGCATGCGAACGCGGCTGCCGACATGACGGTCGATCGGGTTCGGGACTTTCTTCAACATGATGGTGGCCTTGGCTATGGCGCCAGCTGCGATGCATGATCTCGCGGACCGGCACAGTCAATTGGTTCGAGGCGGCGGAAGCCAGGACCTTATCGTGTTGGTTTAGAAGTTCCAAATGGGATTAGTGACGGCGAAGTCCGCGGGACAGAAGCAAGAATCCCACGAGCATTGCGGCATAGATGAGGTCGCCGAACCGGCTGTAGGGCGTGGCGGGCCCCGCCCGCGGCAGGCCCGTGTCCAGAACGCCTTCTCGGCCCAGCGGCAGGCTGCCGAGAACCCGGCCATAGCCGTCCGTCACGGCGGAGATGCCGGTGTTGGCGACCCGCACCAGCGGCAACCCTTCCTCGATCGCCCTGAGCCGGGCCTGGGCGAAATGCTGGTAGGGGCCGCTCGTCTGGCCGAACCAGCCGTCATTGGTCAGGTTGAGCATGAAGCCGGCCCGCGGCCCCTGCGGCGCGACCTCGGCCGGGAACACGACCTCGTAGCAGATCAGCGGCGCGGCCGGCGGCAGCCCGCGGATCGCCAGCGGCAGCCGCCGCGTGCCCGCCGCGAAGCCGCCGGGCACCGAGACGAATTCCGACAGGCCGACGCTTCGGATCAGCCGTTCCAGCACCGGCGGCAGATATTCGCCGAAGGGGACGAGATGCACCTTGTCGTAGCTCGAGACGATCGCGCCCTCGTCGTCGACGACCTGGATCGCGTTGAAGATCGGCGGGCGGCTCTCGCCGGGCAGCAGCTCGCCGGCGCGGGCGGCCCCGGTGATCAGCGTCGTGTTCGGCGGCAGCAGTGCCGCGATGCGAGACAGCGCCTGCGGCGTGCGCCCGAGCAGGAAGGGAAAGGCCGATTCCGGCCAGATCAGATGCGTCACCGCCTGGACGCCCGGCGTGGCGGGGCTGGTCGCCCGGTCACTGAGCGCGAGATACTGGTTGAGGATCGCCTCGCCGTTGCGGGCGTTGAACTTGGCGTCCTGGGGCAGGTTCGGCTGCATCAGGCGCAGCTTGACGCCGGCGACGAGCGGCGCGGGCCCGGCCGGCACGCGCCACAGGCCGAAGCCGACCAGCCCCGCCACCGCGAGAAGCGCGATGACGGGCGCCCGCCACCGCGCCCAGGGACGCTCGGCGGTGCCCAGCGTCGCAGGCGCGGCCCCGATCGCGACGGACACAAGCGTCAACCCGTAGAGGCCCACCACCGAGGCGATCTGGGCGATCTGCGGCTGCCCGGCCAGCATCATGCCGTAGACGTTCCAGGGAAAGCCGGTCAGCACATGCCCGCGCAGCCATTCGCTGAGCGAAAGCATGATGGCCAGCATCAGGATCCGGCCGGTGCCGCTGGGCCAGAGCAGGCGCGCGCAGCCGAAGGCGAGCGCGGGGAAGACGGCGAGCAGCGCCGGCAGCGCCACCACGCCGAGTGGCATCGCCCAGGCGAACTTGTCGGCTTCGACGAGAAAGGCGGCGCCCAGCCACCACAGCCCGGCCAGGAAGAAGCCGAAGCCCCACCACCACCCCGCCGCAGCCGCGGCGCGGAACCGCGAGGCCGCGCTTTTGCCCACGGCGCCGTCGATCAGCCAGACCGCGACGGTCATTGGCACGACGATCAGGGGCCAGAGGTCGAGCGGAGGCAGCGCGAGCGCGCCGCTCGCCCCGGCGGCGAGCGCGATCACGCGCCGGCGCCATCCCCAGGCGAGAATGACGCCATCGGCCAGGCTGCCAAAGCCCATCAGCCCGTTTCCGCCGGTCTGTCGCCGTCCTCGTCGGCCGGGCTCCGCTGGACGATGCTCAGCCGCTTGACCCGGCGCTGATCGGCCTCGAGGATCTCGAAGCTGAGCCCGCCCGGACCCGCGACGATCTCGCCCTTGGCCGGAACATGCCCGGCCAGCGTGACGATCAGCCCGCCCAGCGTATCGACGTCTTCCGCCACCGGATCATCCGACAGATCGATCCCGGTCGCCTGCTTCAGCTCGTCGAGGGTCGCGCGGGCATCGGCCGTGAAGCGGCCTTCGCCATCGGGCGCGATCGTCGGCGCCTCCTCCAGATCATGCTCGTCCTCGATGTCGCCGACGACGATCTCGATCAGATCCTCGATGGTGACGAGCCCGTCCGTGCCGCCATACTCGTCGATCACCAGGGCGATATGCGTACGCGTCGCCTGCATGCGGACGAGGAGATCGACCGCCGGCATGGACGGCGGCACGTAGAGCACGGGCCGCATGATCTTCGTATCGGCCAGCGTCCGCGTCAGATCGACCGCCGCGAGATCGTGGAAGGCGGGCTCCGACAGGCCTGCTGTCGGCTCGGCCTTCGCCTGCCCGGCGATGAATTCGAGGAAGTCGCGGATATGGACCATGCCGCGGGGGTCGTCGAGGGAATCGTCGAAGACCGGCAGGCGGGAATGGCCCGCCGTGCGAAACCGGGCCAGCACCTCGTCCAGCGTGGCGTCCGCCGGCACGGCGATGATGTCGGCGCGGGGGATCATCACGTCGCCCACGCGCCGCTCCCGCAGGCTCAGCACGTTCGAGAGCATGGCGCGCTCCTGCGCGCTGAGATCGGCGAGCTGGCCGCTGCCTTGGGCCAGGGCGTCGGTGATTTCCTCGCGGATCGTCCCGCCGCCACGCAGGCCGAGCCTGTCCAGGAAATGGCTGAGCCAATGGGAGAGGCCGCGTCCGGCGGCTTCGGGCTGGGTCTGTCGACTGTCGTCGCTCATGATCGGTGGGGTCGGTCCGGGGTTGAAATGGGCGCGGGCGAGGCTGCGGCCTCGGGGACGCCGATGAGGTCGCCGTCGGCATAGGGGTCTGCGATGCCGAGCCGGGCCAGGGCCGCCACTTCGAGCGCCTCCATGCGCTGCGCCTCGGCGTCGGTCTCGTGATCCTCGCCGAGCAGATGCAGCAGGCCGTGGATCACCAGATGGCTGAAATGGTCGGCGAGGGATTTGCCCTCGGCCTCGGCTTCGGACGCGACGGTCTCGAAGGCGATGACGATGTCGCCCAGGACGGGGCTGGCCGCGATCTTGTTCGCCGGCGCGGCCGGGAAGGAGAGGACGTTGGTCGCCTTGTCGAAGCCACGCCAGTCCCGGTTGACGATGCGGATGCGGCGATCATCGGTCAGCAGCAGGCTGAGTTCGGCGCCCGCCGCCGGCTGGACGGGGGCGACCGCCAGCGCGGCTTCGATAGCCTGAGACGCGCGCGCGCGCAGCGCGGCGAGGTCTCCGAGCGCGCGCCATTGCCGCGATTGTGCCCTCAGGGCCATCACCGGGCTGGCGGGCGATGTCGCGGGTCGCGGCGCCGAACGCCGCCCGCGAGGTCGGTCGTTCATCGCGGGCGCTCCCGCGAGAGCGTGCGCTTCAGGCCCTCGGTATCGCTCTCGATCGGCGCCTCGGGCAGGGGCGCGCGCATCCGCTCCTCGCGTTCCTCGCGCTCGCGCCGGGCCGCGCCCTCATAGGCCATCACGATGCGGCGCACGAGGTCGTGGCGGACGACGTCGCCTTCCTCGAACTTCGCATAGCCGACGCCCTCGACGCCCGAGAGCAGCTTCACCGCCTCGATCAGGCCGGAGCGCTGGCCCGGCGGCAGGTCGATCTGCGTCGGGTCGCCGGTGATGATCATCCGCGAGCCCTCGCCGAGACGGGTCAGGAACATCTTCATCTGGACCGAGGTCGCATTCTGCGCCTCGTCGAGCAGCACGACCGCATTGGTCAGCGTGCGGCCACGCATGAAGGCGAGCGGCGCGATCTCGATCATGCCGGTCTGCAGGGCGCGCTCGACATGGCGCGCCTCCATGAAGTCGTTCAGCGCGTCGTAGATCGGCCGCAGATAGGGGTCGACCTTCTCGCGCATGTCGCCGGGCAGGAAGCCGAGCCGCTCGCCGGCCTCCACCGCCGGCCGCGACAGCACCATCCGCTCGACCACACCCTGCTCGATCAGCGAGACCGCATGGCCGACGGCGAGCCAGGTCTTGCCGGTGCCGGCCGGGCCTTCCGCGAGGACGAGCTCGTTGCGCTTGAGCTGGCGCAGATAGGCGTCCTGCGCCGCGTTGCGCGCCCGGACGGGGCCGCGCTTGCGCGTCACGATGGCGTCGAAGGACGCCTTGCCGGTGTCGGCCGCCGGAAACAGCGAGCGCTGGACGTTGCTTTCCTCGATGGCGCCGTCAACCTCGCCCAGCGTCACTGAAGCCCCCGCTTTCGCCCGCGTATAGAGTGTCTTCAGCACGCGCCCGGCCTGCTCGGCCGTCTCGCGCGGGCCCTTGATCGTCGCATGGTTGCCGTTGGGGCTGATGACGACGCCGAGACGGCGCTCGAGATGCGCCAGGTTCTGGTCGTAATGTCCGAAGACGAGGCTCGCCAGCCGGTTGTCGTCGAAGGACAGCAGCACCTCGGTCGTCGGCAGACCGTCCCGCGTCAGACTGTCCATGCGCGTCGGCGCCAGCTCGCGCCGCGGGCCCCGTTCCGGTCTCGTCGAGTCAGCCTGTGCCAAAAGCGTCGTCTCCCTGGCGCCTGTTCCGGCCGGACAGGAGCGTGAGGCCGGGTCGTTGAGCAGATGAATCGCCCCTATCAGCCGACGCGACGTTGGCAGTCTGATGACAGGGGATCGCCGTGACGGCCGTCGATGCGGGACAGGGGGGCGGAAGGGCCGTCACGCGGCCATGTCCTTCGACGGGCGCGGCAGCGTGGGCGACGCCGGCTCCCCGGCCTTGCGGCCGAAGAGCGAGTTGGAGCCCGCCCGTTCGATCACCACCTGCACCCGGTCGCCGATCTGATTCGTCTCCGTCTCGATCTGGACAGCCTGAAGGTAGGGCGACTTTCCCGCAAGCTGGCCGGGGTGACGTCCCGCCCGCTCCAGCAGGATTTCGACCGTGCGGCCCACCATCGCGTGGTTGAAGGCCTGGCGGTGATGTTCGATCCGCGCCTGCAGCCGGTACAGCCGCTCGTCCATCAGCGCGGCCGGCACCTGCTCGCCGAGATCGGCGGCAGGCGTGCCCGGGCGGGGCGAGTACTTGAAGGAATAGCTCGACGCGAAGCCGATCTCGTCGACCAGCGCGATCGTCGCCTCGAAATCGGCGTCCGTTTCCCCCGGGAATCCGACGATGAAGTCGGAGGAGAGGGCGATGTCGGGCCGCGCCTCGCGGATCCGGGCGACCAGCCGCCGGTAGTCGTCGGCCGTATGCCTGCGGTTCATCGCCGCCAGGATGCGGTCGGAGCCGGCCTGCACCGGCAGATGCAGGAACGGCATCACCTGCGGCAGGTCCCGGTGCGCGGCGATGAGGTCGTCGTCCATGTCGCGGGGATGGCTCGTCGTGTAGCGGATCCGGGCGATTCCCGGCACCTCCGCGACGCGATGCATCAGCCGCGCCAGCCCCCAGATCTGCCCGTCGGGACCCTCGCCGTGATAGGCGTTGACGTTCTGGCCGATCAGCGTGACGTCCTGCACGCCCGAGGCCGCCAGCCGCTCGATCTCGGCCATGACCTGCGCGACCGGCCGCGAGAATTCCGCGCCGCGGGTATAGGGCACGACGCAGAAGGCGCAGAACTTGTCGCAGCCTTCCTGCACCGTGACGAAGGCCGAGATGCCGCGCCGGCGGATCGCCTGGGGCCGCGGAGCCGGCAGATGGCCGAACTTGTCGTCGATCGGCAGGTCGGTGTCGACGACGCGCTTCGCGCGCGCCTGCTCGAGCAGTTCGGGCAGGCGGTGATAGGCCTGCGGCCCGACGACGAGATCGACCGCCGGCTGGCGCCGCTGGATTTCCGCGCCCTCCGCCTGGGCGACGCAGCCCGCCACGACGATGCGCGTCTCCTGGCCTTCCGCGTTCTGCGCGGTCTTCAGGTCGCGCAGCTTGCCGAGCTCGGTATAGACCTTCTGCACCGCCCGGTCGCGGATATGGCAGGTGTTCAGCAGGATCAGGTCCGCGCCTTCCGGCGTCGCCGTTTCCTCGAAGCCCTGTTCGCCCAGGATGTCGGCCATGCGCTGGCCGTCATAGACGTTCATCTGGCAGCCGAAGGACTTGATGTGGACTTTCTTCATCGCGCCGGGTCTGGTCTCCAAACGGTTTCCTTACTCCGGATCGGGCCGCGAGGAAACGGCCTCCCGCCCGATCCTTGCCGTCGGTTGCGGCGCCGGCCCGGCAAGGGGCCGCTCACGGCACGGGCCGGCCGCTGACGGTCTCCTGCCGCGCCTTGCGGATCGCGGCCTCCGCGCGCCGCGTCGCCTCCTTGCGGGACGTCGCGCGGCCCATGGCGATCGGCGCGCCCCAGGCGAGCTCGACATCGATTGCGCCGGCGCGCAGCACCGTCTTCAGATGCGGCGCGAGCTCGGTGTCGCCATACCAGGCGAGCGTCGCGCGCTCGACCCGCCCGCCCGCCATGCCGTGGAAGCCCGTATAGCTGATCGTCAGCGGGTAGACGGCTATGTCCGCCGCGGATTCGGCGTCACCCTTGCCGAGCGCCTCATGCGCTGCCCCCAGCAGGGAGGAGCGCATCGGCAGGATGCGCGTTCCGTCGCCCGTCGTCCCTTCGGCGAAGAGCACCACAGCTTCCCCGGCCGAGAGCCGTTCGCCCATCTGCGCCGCGACATCGGCCGTGGCCGCCCGGCGCGAGCGGTCGATGAAGACCGTGCGCTGCAGCTTCGCCAGGAAGCCGATCACCGGCCAGGCCGCGACCTCGCTCTTGGCGACGAAGCAGACCGGGCGCTCGGCCCCGAGCACGGCGATGTCGAGCCAGGAGACGTGGTTGGCGACGATCAGCCCGCTGCTGCCGGCCGGTGGAGGCGTTCCTCGCACATGCCGCCGCACCCCGAGGCAGCGGCAGGTCAGCCGGTGGAACAGCCGCGGGATCGCGGCCCCGCGCGACGGGGTGACGCGCATCACCAGCATCTGCACCGGCATCAGGGCGACCATGCCCATCGCCAGGGCGGTCAGACGCAGGATCGCGCCGGGAGCGAGCCCTTTCATGCCGGGACCGTTCCGCTCACGCCAGGTCGAGCCGCATGGCGACCGCGGTCGCGCGGCTGCCGTCGGATTTGGGATAGTAGCCCTTGCGGCGCCCGACCTCGCGGAAACCGAGATGGCGGTAGAGCCGCTCGGCGGCGACATTGCCGTCCTCGACCTCGAGGAAGACCTGGGTCACGCCATGGCCCGCCAGGCGCGACAGATGGGCACTGAGGAGGCTGGCGCCGAGCCGGTGGCCGCGCTGGGCCGGCGCCACCACGATCGAGAGGATCTCGGCTTCGTCGGCGGCCTGGCGCGACATCACGAAACCGGCCGGCCGTGCCGCCGATCCCATGAAGACGCCATCCGTGACCACAGCCGCATCGGCCAACATCGCCGCGCATTCCCCGGGCTCCCAGCCACGCGCGAACCCGCCCTCGCCGTGCAGGGCGGCCACGTCCCGGGCATGGCGCGCAGCGAGGCGCTCGGTCCGCACCGGGCATGCTTGAGGATGGAGAAGTCGCCGAAGCCAGTCCATGCCGCTTGATGGCACAGTCAGGCCGTCTGGCAAGTCCTGTTGCGTCATCGGCGCCGCCGGGGCTTTCCTGCGGCTGCACAGAAGCCGTGCCGCTACCGGCGCGGCAGCCGGGCGCGGTCCTGCGGCGTCGTCTCGGGAGCCTTGAGATAGAGCGGCCGCGGCGGCGCCGTCTCGGGGTCGGCGATCAGCCCGAGCCGCGCGACCCAGGTGACGTCGGGGGCGCGGGCGTCGTCGAGCACCAGCGCGTCGAGCCCGATCGCCCAGGCCTCGTTGGCGACGGCGAGCGCGGCCGAGCCGACGAGGCTGACCGGCCCGACCTGGCGCAGCGCGACGATGGGCCGGCCCTCCGAGCTCAGCGCCTGGAACCAGACCTGCCCATGCTTGGCGTCGAGCGCTGCGGCGATCACGCGGCCCGTCTCGCGGCCGACCAGCGGCGCGGCGCAGGCAGCCAGCGTGGTGACGCCGACAGCGGGAATCTTCGCCGCCAGCGCGATGGCGCGCGCCGCGCTGACACCGACCCGCAAGCCGGTATAGCTGCCGGGCCCCACCGTCACGGCCACGCGGTCGAGCGAGGAAAAACCGCCCTCGACCGCGTTCATCACGCGCTCGATCAGCGGCATCAGCGCCTCGGCATGGCCACGCTCCATCGCGATCTGCTCGATCGCGAGCGGCTGGGCCGAGCCAGCCTCCAGTACGCAGGCCGAGCAGGCGCCGAGCGCGGTGTCGATCGCGAGAATGCGCATCAGAGCCCAGTGTGCGAGTGAAGAGGCGGATCATCCCGCAGACGCGGCGCCGCCGCGCCGCTCCGGGTTGATGGCCTCGCTGCCGGAACGCGGATCAAATCGCCTCGACCTCGCGCACATCCGGCAGGAAGTGGCGCAGCAGGTTCTGGATGCCGTGCTTCAGCGTCGCGGTCGACGAGGGGCAACCCGAGCAGGAGCCCTTCATCGCGAGATAGACCGTGCCGTCCTTGAAGCCGCGGAAGGTGATGTCGCCGCCGTCGCCGGCGACCGCCGGCCGGATGCGCGTCTCCAGCAGGTCCTTGATCGTCTCGACGGTCTGGGCGTCCTCGGGTGCGAAGAACTCGCCCTCCTCGATCACGTCCGCCTGGGAGCCGCTCGCCAGCACCGGGGCGCCGGACATGAAATGCTCCATGATCGCGCCGAGGACCTTGGTCACGGTGATGAAATCGGCGCCGAGGAAGACGCCGGACACCCCGGACACGCCGAAGAGGCGTTGCGCCAGCGGCGAGCGCTCGGCCTGTTCCGAGTCGCGCAGCTCCAGCGTGCCGTCCTGCATGACGGTGCGGCCGGGCAGGAATTTCAGGGTGGCGGGGTTCGGCGTGGCTTCTGTCTGGATGAACATGTTGGAGTCTCCGGTCCCGGACGGGTCAAGGCCGCCGTTCCATGGGGCAGATATAGGCGCCTGCCGCGAATCATTCCAGCGTGATCCGGGCGGCCGCGCCGGAGGCCGTCACGCCAGGGCGTCGATTTCCTCGTCCTCGAGATGGCCGGGCACGATCGCGACGGGGATCGGGAAGCTCGCGGCCGACTTGCCCGCCAGCGCGCTGACCAGTGGCCCCGGCCCGTCGCGCCCCGCACCTGCGGCCAGCACGAGCAGCGAGATGTCCTCGTCCGCCTCGATCAGCTTGACGACCTCGTCCGCCTTGTCGCCGGTGCGCACGACGCGCTCGGGCTCGAGCCCGGCGAAGGTGCGCACCGCCTCGACCGCGACGTCGATCAGCTTTTCCGCTTCGGCCTCGGCCTCGGCCTGCATCACGGCCCCGACGCCGAGCCAGGTCTCGTGTTCGGGCGGTTTCACCACGCCCAGAAGCACCATGGCGGCGCCGATTCGGGCACAACGCCGCGCCGCGAAGCGGATCGCCTTGGCGCATTCGGCGCTGTCGTCGACCACCGCGAGGAATTTCGGCCGATGGCCCGTCTCGTAGGACCGCCGTCGCTTCACCATCGAACCTGCCCTGCCGCCGCTCCGGGAGCGGTCATGGTGGCCTGCGCCGCAACGTCAGCGCAAGCCCGCGCTCACGATCCCCGCCGCGAGGCTCAGCCGCGCCGCACGAAGCCGACGATGTCCTTGACGTCGCGCATGATCGGCGCGGCGATCGCCTCGGCCCGCTGCGCGCCCTCGCCGAGGATGCCGTCGATATGCCTGACATCGGCGAGCAGACGACGCATCTCGCCAGCGATCGGCGAGAGCTTGGTCACGGCGAGATCGACCAGAGCCGCCTTGAAGCCGGAAAACTGCCCGCCGCCGAACTGGGCGAGGACCTGCGCCTTGGTCTGGCCGTTCAGTCCGGCATAGATGCCGACGAGGTTCTCGGCCTCGGGCCGGCCCTCGAGCCCCTTCTCCTCGGACGGCAGCGCGTCGGGATCGGTTTTGGCCTTGCGGATCTTCTGGGCGATGGTCTCGGCATCGTCGGTCAGGTTGATGCGCGAATTGTCCGAGGCGTCGGATTTCGACATCTTCTTGGTGCCGTCGCGCAGGCTCATCACGCGGGGCGCCGGGCCCTGGATCATCGGCTCGGGCTGCGGGAAGAAGCCGAGATCGCCGGTGCCGAGCCCGCGCTCCGCAATCTGCGCGCCGAAATCGTTGTTGAACTTCTGCGCGATGTCGCGGGCGAGCTCGAGATGCTGCTTCTGGTCCTCGCCGACCGGGACATGCGTCGCCTTGTAGAGCAGGATGTCGGCCGCCATCAGCGCCGGATAGGCATAAAGCCCGATCGAGGCGTTCTCGCGGTCCTTGCCGGCCTTCTCCTTGAACTGGGTCATGCGGTTGAGCCAGCCCAGCCGGGCGACGCAGTTGAAGACCCAGGCGAGTTCCGCATGCTGCGAAACCTGGCTCTGGTTGAAGATGATGCTGCGCTTGGGATCGACGCCGGCCGCGACATAGGCCGCCGTGACCTCGCGGATGGCGCGGGTCAGTTCGACCGGATCCTGCCAGACGGTGATCGCGTGCATGTCGACGACGCAGTAGATGCACTCGTGCGTCTCCTGCATCGCGACCCAGTTGGTCAGCGCGCCCAGATAATTGCCGAGATGCAGCGTCGCGGTCGGCTGCATGCCGGAGAAGACGCGCTGGTGAAAGGTCGCCATCGGGGCGCTCCCGCAAGAATGGGGTCGTCTGGAGTGCCGCGTTCTGGCCGAAGCCCGCCCGGGGCGCAAGGGCAAGCCTGGCCGAGGCCGTCAGAGCGGCTTGCCGAGGCGGCCGAGCTCGCGCAGGCGGAAGGCGCCCAGAGCCCGTCCCGCCGCGGCATAAACGAGGCCGCCGCCGCAGCACAGGGCGCCCAGCGCGGCGGTGCGCCGCAGCAGCGCCGACTGGGTCGACAGGCTCTCGGCGAGCCAGGGCGTCAGCGCCATGAGCGCCATCACCATGAGGAGGCTCGCCGCGATCACGGCGAGGATCGGCCAGAGCAGGGGCAGGCGCGGCCGCCACAGCCCGTCTCTCGCGAGAAAGCCCCCAAGTACGCAGGCCTGCGTGACGAAGGCGAGGCTCGCCGCCGCCGCGGCATTGGTCGCGGGCATGGGCAGGGCGCCGACCTGCCCGGCCAGGATCGCGACGCCGAGCGCCGCCAGCCCGGCATAGAGCGGCAGGCGTGGCGTTTGGCGGGCGAAATAGACCTGGGCGAAGACCTTCGCGATGACGGCGAAGGGCAGGCCGGCGGCGAAGGCCTGCATTGCATCGGCCGTCCGGATGCGGTCGATCTCGGTGAAGCGACCACGCTCGAACAGCACGGAAATGATCGGGTCGGCGAGCCAGGCGAGCGCGATCGCGGCCGGAATCGCCAGGGCCAGCCCCAGCACCAGCGCCCGGTCGATCATCTCGCGGCGCCCGGCATCGTCGCCGCTGGTCTCGCGGACCGCGATGGCGGGCAGCAGTACCACGCCCATCGCCACCGCGACGAAGCCGAGCGGCAGCTGGAAGACGCGGTCGGCATAGTAGAGCCAGGAGACGGCACCGGGCTGCACGGACGCGATCTGCGTCGAGACCAGCAGCACGAGCTGCGAGGTCGAGGCCGCCAGCAGGGCGGGGCCGCCGAGGCGCAGCAGCCGCGTCATCGCCGGCGACCAGCGCAGGCGGGGCCGGACCAGCGGCATGTCGCCATGCCACAGGGCGACGGCAACCATCAGCAGGTGCAGGGCGCCGCCGACGCTGACCGCAGCCGCGATCAGCGCGGCCCCCTGCGCCGAGGGCATGCCGGTCGTCAGCGCGACGATCAGGGCGGCGATCAGCACGAGGTTGAGCAGGGAAGGCGCCAGCGCGGCGACGAGGAAGCGCCCCTCCGAATTCAGCACTGCGGCGAGCAGGGAGGCGAGCGTCGTGAAGGCGAGGAAGGGCAGCGCGATCCGCGTATAGGCCGTCGCCATCGCCAGCGTCTGGGGCGCGTCGTGGAAGCCGCCCGCGATGGCGAGCACCAGCCAGGGCGCGAGCAGCAAGCCGAGCCCCGTGGCGGCCCCGACGCCGAGCGCCAGCCAGGCGAAGGCCTCGCCGACGAAGCGCCGCGCGGCTTGCACGCCCTCCGCGGATCGCAAATCGAGATAAACCGGCACGAAGGGCGCGTTCAGCCCACCCTCGCCCAGCACGCGGCGCATCAGGTTGGGCAGCCGGAAGGCGACGAGAAAGGCATCCGCCACCGGCCCGGCGCCCAGCATCCGCGCGATCAGCATGTCGCGCGCGAAGCCGAGCAGGCGCGACAGCACCGTCGCCAGCCCGACGACGAGCGAGTTGCGGGCGAGCTTCGCGGGTTCCGCCGGCATCGCCGCCCTTCCCTTCAACGGCCGGTTACAGGATGAACCGGCTCAGATCGGCGTTCTTGGCGAGATCGCCGATGCGCGACTGCACATAAGGACCATCGATCGTCACCGTTTCGCCCGAGCGGTCGGGTGCGGTGAAGGAAATATCGTCCAGAATCCGCTCGATCACGGTCTGCAGCCGGCGCGCGCCGATGTTCTCGACGGTCGAATTCACATCCACCGCGATCCGCGCGATGGCATCGATCGCGTCGGGCGTGAAATCCACCGTGACCTCTTCGGTGGCCATCAGCGCCACAGTCTGCTTGATCAGGCTGGCCTCGGTCTCGGTCAGGATGCGCCGGAAATCGTCGACGTCCAGCGGCGACAGCTCGACGCGGATCGGCAGGCGCCCCTGCAGCTCCGGCAGCAGGTCGGACGGGCGCGAGACATGGAAGGCGCCCGACGCGATGAACAGGATGTGGTCGCTCTTCACCGCACCGTGCTTGGTCGCCACCGTCGTGCCCTCGATCAGCGGCAGCAGGTCGCGCTGCACGCCCTCGCGCGAAACGTCGGCGCCGCCCTTGCCCTCGCGGGCACAGATCTTGTCGATCTCGTCGAGGAAGACGATGCCGTTGTTCTCGACCTCGCGGATCGCCGCCTGCACGATCGCCTCCTGGTCGATCAGCTTGTCGCTTTCCTCCGTCAGCAGCGGCCCATAGGCGTCCTTCACCAGGATGCGCCGCGGCTTGCCCTTCTGGCCGAAGGCTTTCCCGAACATGTCGGAGAGGTTGATCGCGCCGATCGAGGCGCCGGGCATGCCGGGAACCTCGAACATCGGCGCAGACGAGCCCGAGCCCGCCGCGATCTCGACCTCGATCTCCTTGTCGTCGAGCTCGTTGGCGCGCAGCTTCCGGCGGAAGGACTCGCGGGTGGCGGGGCTGGCGTTGACGCCGACCAGCGCATCGAGCACGCGCTCTTCAGCCGCGACATGCGCCTTGGCCTGCACATCCTTGCGCCGGTTCTCGCGCACCAGCGCAATCGCGATCTCGACGAGGTCGCGCACGATCGACTCGACGTCGCGGCCGACATAGCCGACCTCGGTGAACTTCGTCGCCTCGACCTTCAGGAAGGGCGCATTCGCCAGCTTGGCGAGACGGCGCGCGATTTCGGTCTTGCCGCAGCCGGTCGGCCCGATCATCAGGATGTTCTTAGGGCTGACCTCCTCGCGCAGCGGCCCTTCGAGCTGCTGCCGGCGCCAGCGGTTGCGCAAGGCGATGGCGACCGCGCGCTTGGCGTCGTTCTGGCCGACGATGAAGCGGTCGAGTTCGGAAACGATCTCGCGGGGAGAAAACGATGTCATGATGTCCGCTCGTCCTGAAGCGTCGGGTGCGCCGGGCCTGAAAGTGCGCTGATAGGGTGAGGCCGGCTCATGCCGGTGTCGCCTCGATCGGCGGCAGCCTGTCGCGCCAGCGGCCCAGCGGCAGGGCCGGCAGCAGGGCCCGGCGCAAGGCCCGCCAGCCGGCGGAGAGTGCGAGCACCAGAATGGCGAGGCCCAGCAGGGCCAGCGGGAGGCTGAGATCGCCAGAGACGCTCTGGGAGATCAGATAGGCCACCGCGATGCCGGCATAGCTGAGGGCCGAGACCAAGAGCGCGCGCCGGTCGATGACGAGCGCGACGATGCCGAGCGCCGCGAACAGGCCAAGAATGATCAGGGATTGCGCGGTGCCGAAGGCACCCGCCGTGCCGACCAGGCCCCGGAACACCGGATGCACGATCAGCCCGGCCGCGAGCAGATGCAGCCAGAAGGCGGCATCGGAACGACGCGTCAGGCGGCGCGGGTCGCGCATGTCGAGCCGCAGCGCGAGCGCGAAGACCGACAGGCCGCAAACCGCAAGGATCGGGTTGATGTAAGCCTGCGACTGGGCCGGGGCGATGGCCGAGATCAGGGCGAGCAGCACGCCGATGCCGCCTCCGGCCACGAGCGCCAGATCCACTGGCACGCGAAAACGCCAGTGATGCAGCAGCGCGGCGCCGGAAAAGGCCGCCGCTGCGAACACCCAGCCGCCATAGAGCAGGGAGGGCAGGCTGAGGCCGGCCGTCAGCTGGGCTACCAACAGGGCCGCCGACGCGCAGAACATCACGGCCAGCAGGATCGAGGGCAGGGCGAGCCGCATCCGCCGGGCGAAGACTTCGCTCAGCCCCCAGGCCGCGACGAGCGCCACCGCCGCAAAGGCATCGCCGAAGCCGACGACGCGTGACAATCCGAGCAGCGCGCCGGCCAGCAGGCCGACGCCGATCGCCACGAAGACGTCGTTGAAACCGCCGATCAGCCGGAAGCGCTCGTCATCGGCGTCGATGGCACGGCCGGCCTCGGCGGTGACGCTGTCGCCCAGGCGCGGCGGGGTCGAACTCTGCGCGGCCAGCCGCATCCGCGCCAGATGCGCGATCCGCACGGCCTGGGCCTGGTCGATGATGCCCTCCGCGACCGCGGCCTGCAGATCCTGCTCGGCGATCATGGCGTGTCCAATGTCTCGATGACGAGCGAGTGGTTGGTGTAGACGCAGATGTCGCCGGCGATCTTCATCGCCTTGCGCACGATCGCCTCGGCGTCGGGTTCGATGTCGATCAGCGCGCGCGCTGCCGAAAGCGCGTAGTTGCCGCCCGAGCCGATCGCCATCACCGAGCCGTGCTCGCTTGATTCCGGCTCCAGAACGTCGCCGGTGCCGGAGATCAGCAGCGAAACCTCCTTGTCGGCGACGAGCAGCATCGCCTCCAGCCGGCGCAGATAGCGGTCGGTGCGCCAGTCCTTGGCGAGCTCGACGCAGGCGCGCAGGAGCTGCGTCGGGTACTGCTCCAGCTTGGTTTCGAGCCGCTCGAACAGCGTGAAGGCGTCGGCGGTGGCGCCGGCGAAGCCCGCGATTACCGCGCCCTTGGCGAGGCGGCGCACCTTGCGGGCATTGCCCTTCATGATGGTTTGGCCGAGCGACACCTGCCCGTCGCCGCCGATCACGACCCGTCCGCTCTTGCGAACCATCAGGATGGTGGTCGCGTGCATCAGGGGTGTGCTGCTGGTCTCTGGCATTGCGATTCGGGCCCGGGCTCGGGTGAACAGGAGCCGCCAACATGTTCAGGCTGAAGCCCGGTATCAAGAGCACGGGGCGATAAGGGCCAACTCCCCATTCCCTCAGCCCTCATCCTGAGGAGCCGCGAAGCGGCGTCTCGAAGGATGATCCAGGAGGCTCCGGCACCATCTGGAGCATCCTTCGAGACGCGATCCTGCGGATCGCTCCTCAGGATGAGGGCTGAGCTGGAGGTCTGCCGTCGCAGCAGTAATTCACGCCGCCCGCTTCAGCCCCACCCGCCCCCAGATCGCGCTCAGCCCCGCCACCAGATGGTCGATATCGGCGTCGGAGTGCAGCGGCGAGGGGGTGATCCGCAGCCGCTCGGTGCCGCGCGGCACGGTCGGGTAGTTGATCGGCTGGACATAGATTGCACAGCACGGGGTCGCCGACCATCACCGGGACGATGTGGCTGGGGTTGGCGAGATGCGGCAGCCCGGCGGCGTCGAGGCGCTGGCGCAGGGTTGCGACGCGGTCCTGATGGCGCTCGCGCTCGGCGGTGCTGCCCTTGAGATGGCGGATCGCGGCGAGCGCGCCGGCCGCGACCGGCGGCGGCAGCGAGCTGGAGAAGATGAAGCCCGACGCGAAGCTGCGGACATAGTCGCACAGCGCCGCCGAGCCGGCGATGTAGCCGCCCATCACGCCGAAGGCCTTGGCGAGCGTGCCCTCGATCACGTCGAGCCGGTGGGTGAGGCCCTCGCGCTCGCTGACGCCGCCGCCGCGCGGCCCGTAGAGGCCGACCGCATGGACCTCGTCGATATAGGTCATCGCGCCGAATTCCTCGGCGATGTCGCAGAAGTCCGCGATGGGCGCGATGTCGCCATCCATCGAATAGACCGATTCGAAGGCGATCAGCTTGGGCCGCGCCGGATCGAGCGCGGCGAGCTTGCGGCGCAGATCGTCGGGGTCGTTATGGGCGAAGATGTGCCGTTCCGCCCGCGAATGGCGGATGCCCTCGATCATCGAGGCGTGGTTGAGCGCATCCGTCAGCACGACGCAGCCCGGCAGGCGCGAGGCGAGCGTGCCGAGCGAGGCCCAGTTCGACATGTAGCCGGAGTTGAACAGGAGCGCGGCTTCCTTGCCGTGCAGATCGGCCAGCTCCTGCTCCAGCAGTGCCGCCGGCCCCCGCGCCGCAGGAATCCAGCGCCTCGTGCATTGCCGCGAGCACGTCGGGATGCTGGCCCATGCCGAGATAGTCGTTGGAGCACCAGACGGTGATCTCCCGCGGGCCACCCTCGCCGTGATAGGTCGCGCGCGGGAACTGGCCCGCCTTGCGCTCGAGATCGGCGAAGACGCGGTAGCGGCCTTCCTGGCGCAGGCCGTCCAGCTCCTTGCGGAAGAATGTCTCGTAGTCCATCGCCAGCCTCCTGCGGCGCGCGCTTTCTAAGCTTAAGGCCGGACAGGGGAAATGGCACGCGGTGTCGCGCCCGGCCTTGATCAGGATCAGCCTTCGCGCCGCGCCAGTTCGAGCACGGTTTCGAGCAGCGCCCGGATCGCGATGCCGGCATCGGCCTCCGTCATGGCCTCCAGCGGGGAATGGCTGATGCCCTTCTCGTTGCGCACGAAAAGCATGGCGGAGGGACAGAGCGCCGCCATCGCCATCGCGTCATGGCCGGCGCCCGATGGCAGCCGCCGCGGCGCGGGATTGACCCCCGTGCGGGCGATGCCGAGGCTGAGCGCGTCCTGCAAGGCCGGGTCCATCGGGACGGCGTCCGCCTTCGCATAGGGCGTGATCGTCAGCCCGACGCCGCGCCGCTGCGCGATCTCCCCGAAGCGCGCCTCGATGGCGGCGGCCATCACCGCCAGCGGCTCGTTGCGCGGACAGCGGATGTCGATGGTGAACGCGACGCTGCCCGGCACGACATTGGTCGCTCCGGGATTCACCTGGAAGACGCCGACCGTGCCGACGGCCTGCTCATAGGCGCTGGCGATCGCCTCGACGGCCAGCGCCATTTCGGCGCTCGCCGTCAGCGCATCCTTGCGCAGCGCCATCGGCACGGTGCCGGCATGGCCGGCCTCCCCCGCCACATGGATTCGGGCCTTTCGCTGGGCGTTGATGGCGGTGACGATGCCGACGGGCTCGTTCTCGACCTCGAGCACGGGGCCCTGTTCGATGTGCAGCTCAAGATAGGCCGTCACCGAACCGCGCTTGCGCGCCAGCGCGGCGATGCCCGAAGGGTCGCCGCCGAAGGCCAGCAGCGCATCGGACAGACGCACACCCTCGGCGTCGCGCGCCTCCAGCCAGGCCGGATCGTAGTCGCCCGCCAGCGCCCCGGAGGTCGACAGATGCGTCGGGAAGCGGACATTCTCCTCGTCGCCGAAGGCGACGACCTCGAGGGCGAAGGGCAGGACGATGCCGGCGTCGCGCAGGGCCTGCGCCACCAGGATGCCGGCGACGACGCCGAGATTGCCGTCGAAGCGCCCGCCATCCTTCACCGTGTCGATATGGGAGCCGATCATGACGGAAGGACCGCCGGGAACCGGCCCCTCGCGCCGGCCCTGAACCGAGCCGGCCGCGTCGATGAAGGCGGTCAGCCCCGCGACCTCCATCGCGCCCTTTGTCCACTCCGCCGCCTGTCGATGGGCGGGGGAGAGATAGAGCCGCGTCAGCTTGCCGGGCTCGTCGGAGAAGCGGTTGAGGCCTTCGAGCGCGGCGAAGGCGCGCGCGCCGAGGACGGCGGCGGAGGGAAGCGAGGCGGCCATCGATCCGTCCTAATAGGTCGCCCGGCCACCCGACAGGTCGAAGACGCCGCCGGTGGTGAAGCTGTTCTCGGCCGAGGCGAGGAAGGCCACCATCGAGGCGACCTCCTCGGGCAGCAGGAAGCGCCCGCGCGGGATCTTGGCGAGCATGTAGCCGATGTGCTCCTCCGTCATCTGGTCGAAGATGCGGGTGCGGGCGGCGGCGGGCGTGATGCAGTTGACCGCGATGTCCTGCGTCGCGAGCTCCTTGCCGAGCGACTTGGTCAGCGCGATCACCGCTGCCTTCGAGGCCGAATAGGCCGAGGCGTTGGGGTTGCCCTCCTTGCCGGCGATCGACGCGACCAGCACGAGACGCCCGTAATTGCGCTTGATCATGCCGGGGATCACCGCCTGGCAGCAATGCAGCGTGCCGTCGACATTGAGCTTCATCACCCGCGCCCATTCGTCGAGCGGATATTCCCAGGTCTTGAGATTGGCGCCGGCGATGCCGGCGCTGGTGACGAGGATATCGACGCTGCCCTGCCTGGCCTCCAGCGCGTCGGCCGCGGCCTTCACAGCCTGCGCATCCGTGACATCGATCCCGAGCCCGGTCGCCGTCCCGCCGATCTCGGCCGCCGTCTTCGCCGCAAGGGCACCATCCAGATCCCAGATCGCGACATGGGCGCCGCTGGCGGCGAATCGCTGGGCGACGGCGCGGCCGATGCCCTGTGCGCCCCCGGTGACGATGGCGGTTCTTCCCTGCAGATCGATCTGGTTCATTGTCGGCCCCTGACTCTTTGGAGGCGCACCCTAGAGCAGGAGGCGAAAGGGTGGGAACCGCTAATTCGATCGGAATGGGGCTCCCGCATCCCGCCGGGACCGGGCCGGTCAGCCGTCGGGCCGCTTCTCAGGGCCTTTTGAGACCTGCCGCCGGCACAGCTTGCCCCTGCGCCATCAGCCGGTAGGTCACGGCGGCCGACAGGGCGTAGACCAGCCCGAACACCAGGTTGAGCCAGGGTGCCCAGCCGTCATCGCCGGCAAACCGCAGCAGGACCCAGGACAGCAGCGCCGCCTTCAGCGCGGTGATCGCGCACAAAAGGGCGATGCGCGATCCGGTGCGCTCGCGCGCATAGAGCAGCTCGGCGTGATATTCGACGAGGTTGCGGAAGGCCGGCACCAGCAGCATCGGCAGGAACAGATAGGCGGCCTCCGAAACATTGCGGCCGAGCAGCCCCGGAAAGGGTTTCAGCGCGAGAATCACCGCCGCCAGGCCGCCGATCGAGATCGCCGCGATGCCGAATTCGATCAGCGCGAACCGGCCCGGCCCGCCCGCCAGGCCGCGCTCGGTCATGATCTTCTGCACCAGCATCTGGTTGAAGCTGCGTATCGGCATGGCGGTGAGGTCGATCACCCGCATCGCGATCACATAGAGCCCGGCCGAGCGCTCGCCGGCGAGGGCCAGCACCAGGAGCTTGTCGAGTTCGGCCTGGGCGTAGAACACGATCTCTGCCGCGCTGGCATAGACCGCATCGGCCATCCGGCGGGGATAGAGCCGCCGCACGAAGCGCAGGCGCACCCGCGGCAGGAAGAAGACGAGCGCCACGACCATCGCCGCCATCGTCGCCGCCAGATAGGCAAAGGCCCAGACCTCCGGGCTGCGGTGCCCGAAGCCGACGAACAGCAGGGCCGCCAGCGTGCGCAGCGCCGAGCCGATGATGACGAGCAGCGCCGCCTGACGGAAGCGCCGCAGCCCGTTGTTGACGATGGCGACGACCTCGAGCAGCCGCCAGCACAGGATTTCGGCCAGGAGGATCAGCGCGAAGGGCAGGATCGCCAGCCTTCCGGCGAACAGCAGCCCATAGACCAGCGCCGCGGCGAGCAGGATCAGCGGCAGCGAGGCGAGGGACAAGCCGGCAAAACCGGCGAGATAGGCCCCGAGAAGCCGCGGCTTGACGGTGGCGATCCGGTAGACCGGCGAGACGAATCCGAAGGCCAGCAGCCGCGACAGGATCAGCCCCGTCGCGGAGGCTGTCGCGAACAGCCCAAAATCGCCGAGGGTCAACGTATTCGCAACGATGAGGAAGTAGACAAGGGAGATGACGAGCCTGCCGGCGGAGCCGCTCAGGATGGTGAGGTAGGCGAGGATGGCGGCGCGGTCTGGCAGCATGGGGTCCGTTTCGCGACGCAGGCGTCTCTCTGAGGTCGTCTGGCCCGGCCTGTGCCTGCCTGCGACCGCCCGTCCACGATGTCCTAGCCGAGAGGCGTTGAGCGACCCTAAACGAAACGGAACCGTCTTGGCCCATGCGACAGCTTGAACCGGACCGACACAGCGCCGGACCGATGCAGCGCGAGGTCGCTCGCGACCCATCGACTTGGGCGACGCCTCGGGCCCCGCGATCGGCGGGCGAGGACCTGAAGAGTGAAGCGTAGCGGCATGTTCACCACCGAGACCGTCGTCAGCGAGCCGGAGCCGGGGCAGCCGCCGCGCGAGCGCCGCCGCGTCGTGCGCGCCGCCGCCCCCGAGATCGTCTCCCGTCTGACCGATCCCGTCTGGCTCGCCCGCACGCTCTGGGCGCGCAAGGGGCTGATCGTGCTGGCCGCGGTCGTCGGCGCCGTGCTGGCGGCGCTGGCCAGCCTCATGGTTCCGCCGAGATACGTCTCCACGGCGCAGCTCTTCATCGACCCGCGCGACCTGCGCGTGCTGCAGAACGAAGTCTCGCCCAACGTCACCGGCGGCGACCCGACCTCGATCACCAGCTATCTCGAGAGCCAGGCCCGCATCATCGCCTCCGACAGCATCAAGACGCCGGTCGTGCAGAGTCTCGGCCTGGACAAGGACCCGGAATTCGGCGGCGAGGCTCCGCGCTCGGGCCTGTCCCAGCTGCTCTGGGGGTGGCTGCCCGGGCGCGGTGCCTCCTCCCGGGACGGGCTCGTCTATGCGCTGGCGGTCCTCGACAAGAATGTCAGCGTCCGGCGTGGCGAGCGGACCTTCGTCATCGACATCTCGGTGACCGCCCGCGAGGCCGACAAGGCGGCCCGCATCGCCAATGCGCTCGCCGAAACCTATCTGGAGAACCAGGCGTCGGTGCGCGCCGACGCCGCCCAGCGCGCGACCAACGCCCTGACCGCGCGTCTCGAGGAATTGCGCAACCGCCTGCGCACCGCCGAGGACAAGACCGAGCGCTACAAGGAGGCCAACAACATCGTCGGCGTCGGCGCCGGCCGCTCGATGACCGATGAGCAGCTCACCCTCAACAACGCCCAGCTCGTCGCGGCCCGCACGCGGCTGACCGAGGCGCGCGCCAAATACGACCAGATCAGCGCCGCCCGACCGGCCGGCATCGAGGCCGGCGCGATTCCCGAGGCCGTCGCCTCCCAGACCATGACCGCCCTGCGCGCCCAGCTCGGCGCCACCCTGGCCCGCGAGGCCGACCTGCTGGCTTCGCTCGGCGCCCGCCACCCGGCGCTCGCCGCCGTGCAGGCCCAGACCCGCGACGCCCGCAAGCAGATTGCCGACGAATTGTCGCGAATCTCGCGTTCGGCCAAGGTCGAGCTCGACCGGGCGATCGAGGCCGAGCGCCAGCTCTCGCTGCGCGTCGAGCGGCTGACCGCCACGCAATACGCGGCCGGCCGCGCCTCCGTCGAGCTGCGCGAACTGGAGCGCGAGGTCGAATCCTCACGCGTCGTCTACGACGCCTTCCTGCGCCGCGCGCGCGAAACCGGCGAGCTCGCCGGCATCGACACGACCAATGCCCGCGTCATCAGCGCGGCGATGCCGCCGCTGGAGAAGAGCGGGATCAGCCGGCGCACGCTCGCGGTGCTCGGCGGTGTCGCCGGCGGCGGGGTCGGCGTCGCGCTGGCGCTCGGGCTCGCTTTGTTCGGCACGCTGCCGCGCCCCGCGCCGCGCCGGGCCCCCGAGCCCGCGGAGCCGGCCGTCGCGACTGGCGCCCCCACGCCGGCGCCCGAGGCGAAGCCGTCGACCGGTTCGCTGATGGCCGTGCCGCCGGCCGCCTCTCCCGTGCTCCCGGCCGCCGCGCCGAAGGCGGGCTGGCGCCGCTTCGTCTCGATCCAGGGTGGCCAGACCGAGCGCGTCCCCGACCTGCTGCGCACGGCCGCGGCGCCGCTGCTGGCCAACCTGCCGGCCGTTCGCCACCGCCGCTGGCGGCGCGACGATGGCGAAGTCCGCTCCGTGTTCCAGGCCAAGACCCATCTCGTCGACGTGCTCGACAAGCCCAATAGCGGCTTCGCCAAGGCGGTCCGGGCGGTGCGGACGGCGCTCGCCGGAGGGGGGGCCGAGCCCGACCGGCGCCGGATCCTGATCCTCGGCCTGCGACCGGACGCAGGTGCCTCGACGCTGGCGCTCAACCTCGCCCTCGATGCCGCCCTGGCCGGCCTGCCCGCCATGCTGGTCGATGCCGGCGCGGGCGACGACAGTCTGACGCGCGTCTTCGCGCCGGACGCGGCGGCGGGCCTGCACGACATCGTCACCGGCCGGGTCGGATTGGTCCGCGCGGCGCTTCAGGACGAGGGCACAGGCCTGTTCTTCCTGCCGCGCGTCGGCCGGGCCGATCAGGTCCCCGCGCAGCAGATCGAGAGCGGCTTCCTCGACCGGGCGCGTCGCTTCGGGCCGATCGTCATCGATGGCGGCGCGGTCGGCACGGATGGTCTCGCCCAGCGCTTCGCCGAAGTCGCCGACGACATCGTCCTGGTGCTGCGCGAGGGCGCCGTCGGCCAGAGCGATCTCGCGACCGCGACCGCAGCCCTCGGCGACCAGGCGCAGAAGCTGCGCGGCTTCGTCGTCAACGAGGCGTGACGCGGCGGGCCGGCGTCCGGGACGCGCCTATGGCTGCGTCTCGCCGGCCTTCCGTGCGTCCTTGGTGCCGCGCCCGACCGTCCGCCCGAACAGCGGGCCGGCCGTGATCATCACCAGGAAGACGCGGATGATGTGGTGAGCCGCCACGAAGGCCACCTCCGTGTGCAGGGCCAGCGCGATCAGGCTCATCTCGGCCAGCCCACCGGGCGAATAGGCCAGGATCAGCGGCACCTGGCCATGCACCGAGACCTTCGCCACCAGCCAGGCGAAGGTGAGCGTCAGCGACAGCAGGATCACGGTCGAACCGGCGGACAGGGCAAGCACGCGCAGGATGGTGCGTGGCGGCGTGCCGACGAAGCGGCAGCCGATGGTGATGCCGAGGATCAGCTGGGCGGCGTTGACGATCTCGAAGGGTGGCACCGAGTCGCTCAGGCCCGAGACATGGACGATCGCGCTGACGATCATCGGCCCGAGCAGGAACTTCGCCGGCAGCCGCAGCCACTCGCCCAGCACGATCCCCGCCACGCCGCAGGCGAGCAGGACGAGTTCGGCCAGGAGCGGCGTCTCGAAGACGGACGGCCCGGCCACGCGGTTGCCGCCGATCGGGACGCCGCCGATCCATTGCACGATGAAGGGCAGCGTCATCACGACCAAGAGGATGCGGGCGGAGTGGATCAGCGCGATGATGCGCGCATCGCCGCCCTTCTCTTCGCCGAGCGTCACCATCTCGATCAGCCCGCCCGGCATCCCCGCGAAAAAGGCGGTGACGGGATCGAACCCCGCGACCTTGCGGAAATAGGCGACGCAGGCGACGGCGCAGGCGATCATGAACAGCACGAGGCCTGCCAGCGTCGGCAGCCAGTTCGGCAGTTGCGCGACCACCTCGGGCTTGAAGCCGGCGCCGAGCATGACGCCGATCACCATCGTCATCGGCGGGCGGATGACGGAAGGCGCCGCCACCGGCCAGCGCAGCAGCGCGGCCGCCGTGCAGGCCACCATCGAGCCCAGCATCCAGGGCAGTGGCAGCCGCGCCAGCACGAAGAGATAGCCGCCCAGCCCGCCGATCAGCAGCGCCAGCGCGAAGCGCCGATACGGAAAACGGGCCGGATGCAGCCCCCGCACGCCCGAGGCGAAATCGCTCAGAAGGGTCCTCACCGAAGGCGGCCCACCCGGCACGCAACGCCCGGCGCGACGGCCGGGCGAAGGCCTTGGACAGCGGATCGGGAAGCGGCCGACATGCAGGCTCCGGCGTGGTGGCGATGCGGTGCCCTCCTAGACCGTAGGGGCGGGGTGCGAAAGTCTGTGCGGGACATGCCGCGTCTGCCCGTCCGGCGCATCGCCGCGACACAACCCCGGCATGTGCGGCCGGCTCTGGCGCCGCTCCGCGATTTCATCGATCACTCTTGCGGGGGAACATCCGGCCGGGCCTCGACGCCCGAGGCCGACGGTCGAGGGCGATGAGCGAAGAACGGCAGACCGGGCGCGAAGATCGTCTGGCGCAGGGCGACGGTTCGGTCGAGATCGAGGCTCCCGCATCCATCGCCGACACGGTAGCGGCCGGCGCAGCCGCCGCGACGGCCGACGCTCCCGCTCCCGATGCCATCGTCGCGGTCGAAGCACGGCCCTCCGGGCGGGCCCGCCTGACGCATTGGTGGAGCACTGCCAGCCCCAATCTGCGCGGCTCGGCCTATATGATGGCGGCGCTGCTGGTCTATGCGGTGATGGTCGGCGCCATCAAGCATGTCGGCGGGGTGATCCCGCTGGTGCAGATCCTGCTCATCCGGCAGATCGTGATGAGCCTCGTCCTGCTCGGCGTCTCGCGCGGCGGCCTGCGGCCGATGCTGCGCACGCGCCGGCCGGGCCTGCAGATCGTCCGCAGCATCCTGACGCTGACCGCGATGCTCTGCGGCTTCACCGCCGTCATCCAGATCCCGCTGGCGCAGGCGACCGCGATCGGCTTCAGCCAGGTCCTCTTCGTCACCATCGCCGCCGTCATCGTGCTGAAGGAGGTCGTCGACGCCCGCCGCTGGATCGCGACCGTGATCGGCTTCCTCGGCGTGCTCGTCATGTTGAAGCCGAGTGGCGACGGCCTCGACGCCTTCGCCCTGCTCGCGGTGGCCGGCGCGCTGCTCAATGCCGGCATCACCGTCAGTGTCCGCATGCTGGCCGCGACCGAGCGCACGGACACGATCCTGATCTGGCAGGGCATGGTGATGATCGCGGCGCTCGCCATCCCGAGCTGGCTCTGGTGGGTCCCGCCCGATGCCACGCAATGGTTCTGGCTGATCGTGCTCAGCCTGTTCGGCACCGCCGGGCAATGGCTGATCACGCGGGCCTACCAGGTCGGTGAGGCGGCGGCGCTCGCCCCGCTCGACTTCAGCCGCCTGCTGCTGGCGAGCTTCACCGGTTTCGTCTTCTTCGCCGAGATCCCCGAACTCTCGACCTGGATCGGGGCGGGCATCGTGGTGGGCGCGACGCTCTACACCATCCGCAAGAACGCGCGCACCCTTCCCCGCGAGCCGGCGACGCCCTGAGGGCCGCCACGCCGCGGATTGCCCGGCGCCCGTCGCCGGGGTTATGAATCGGCGCACGCGGGCCCGATCCGGCCTCATTCGCGCGCGTGCAGACCCGACGCGAAGGAGCCGCCCATGCGCATCGAGAACGACCCGAAGCTCGATTTCCGCGACGTCCTGATCCGCCCCAAGCGCTCGACGCTGGGCAGCCGCGCCGAGGTCGACGTCTTCCGCTCCTTGCGCTTCGCCCATACGGGCCGCGACTGGACCGGCTTCCCGCTGATCGCGGCGAACATGGACGTGGTCGGCACCATGCAGATGGCGCGCGCCCTGTTCCGCCACGGCGCCATGGTGGCGCTGCACAAGCATTACGGCCCCGAGGAACTCGCCGCCTTCTTCCGCGAGCCGGAATCGGCCAACGCCTTCTTCTCGCTTGGCACCACCGAGGCGGACCATGACAAGCTCGCGCGCGTCCATGCCCAGTCGCCGATCGGGAAGATCTGCCTCGACGTCGCCAATGGCTATACCGAGAAGTTCGTCGAGACGGTCAAGGCGACCCGGGACGAGTATCCCGATGCCGTGATCATGGCCGGCAATGTCGTCACCGGCGACATGACCGAGGCGCTGATCCTGGCCGGGGCCGACATCGTCAAGGTCGGCATCGGCCCCGGCTCGGTCTGCACCACCCGCAAGATGACCGGCGTCGGCTATCCGCAGCTCTCGGCGATCATCGAATGCGCCGATGCCGCCCATGGGCTCAAGGGTTTGGTCTGCGGCGACGGCGGCGTCACCGTGCCGGGCGACCTCGCCAAGGGCTATGGCGCCGGCGCCGATTTCATGATGCTCGGCGGCATGCTCGCCGGCCATGACGAATGCGAGGGCGACATCCGCTATGAGGAGCGCGACGGCGAGAGGGTCCCGGTCGGCATGACCTTCTACGGCATGTCCTCGGACACGGCGATGAAGCGCTATTCCGGCGGCGTCGCGAAATACCGCGCCTCCGAGGGCAAGACCGTCGAGGTGCCCTATCGCGGCCCGGTCGAGGGCACGATGCAGGAGCTGATGGGCGGGGTGCGCTCGGCGATGACCTATATCGGGGCGGTCCGGCTCAAGGAGGTGCCCAAGCGCACCACCTTCATCATGGTCGGCAGCCAGCTCAACACCGTCTTCGGAGGATAGCTTTGCAGGCTGGCGTATGCGCCGTTCTCGTCCACGTCTCCGACATGGACGAAGGTCTGTCGTGGTATCGAAACGCTTTTCCTCATGCTGCGCTTGAGGTCAGCTACCCGTCCGGCTTTGCCTTCTTGAAGATCGGGATGACCCAGCTCGAGATCGTTCCCGCCGACGACAAGGTCGGAAGCGGCGCCGCTGGTTCGGTCGTCTATTGGTGGACGGATGACTTCGAGAGGTCGCTGGCCGGCTTGAAGGCGGCCGGCGCGGTCCTTTACCGCGGCCCATTGAAGATCGACCACGAATTGTGGATGTGTCAGCTGCGCGATCCATGGGGCAACTGCATCGGCATCCGGGGTCCGCTTGCCGGAGATCGATGGGGCACCGTGCCTTGAGCGACATCGACCCGCTACCGCTGGCGGCGCGACTGTTGCATAGTCGCGCCCTTCGAGAAGCCGACGGCCGCATGGGCCCGGGGGAGAGACGACGATGATGAAGACAGTTCTGGCGGCCACCGCCGCCCTGGCGGCGAGCGCCTCCCTGGCGAGCGCCCAGCAGCTCGCCCCGAGCCCGACGCTCGATGCGATCAAGGCCCGCGGCCATATCGAATGCGGCGTGCATCTCGGCCTGCCCGGCTTCTCGTTCGCCGACGACAAGGGCGAGTGGACCGGTCTCGACGTCGACTACTGCAAGGCGCTGGCCGCCGCCGTCCTTGGCGATGCCAAGAAGGTCAAGTTCACGCCAACCTCGGTGCAGCAGCGCTGGCCGATCCTGCAGTCGGGCCAGGTCGACCTGCTCTCGCGCAACTCGACCATCACCTTCTCGCGCAACGCCTCGCTCGGCCTGAACTTCCAGGGCATCAATTTCTACGAGGGCCAGACCTTCATCGTCCGCAAGGCGACCAACGCCAAGAGCGCGGCCGATCTCGACGGCGCCTCGGTCTGCGTCGCCGCCGGCTCGACCGAGGAGAAGAACGCCTCCGACTGGTTCCTGGAGCGCAACCTCAAGGTCACGATTACCAATTTCCAGAAGAACGACGACGCCATCGCCGCCTATGACGCCGGCCGCTGCGACGCCTACACCGCCGGTGTCGGCGCGCTCGCCGGCCAGCGCGTCAAGCTCAAGGTCCCCGGCGACCACATCATCCTGACCCAGCCGATCTCGAACGATCCGCAGGGGCCCGTCACCCGCTGGGGCGACGAGCGCTGGCAGCTGATCGTGCGCTGGGTGCTGAACGGCACCATCGCCGCCGAGATGCTGGGTGTCACCTCCGCCAATGTCGACCAGATGAAGGCGAGCTCGAAGAACTCGGAAGTCCGCCGCCTGCTCGGCGCCGAGGGCAATTTCGGCGCGATGATGGGCCTGTCCAACGACTGGATGTACAACGCCATCAAGCAGGTCGGGAATTACGGCGAAAGCTTCGAGCGCACCGTCGGCATGGGCTCGACGCTGAAGCTCGAGCGCGGCCAGAACCAGCTCTGGACCAAGGGCGGCCTGCTCTTCACCCCGCCCTTCCAATGAGAGAGTAGGGCTGTCAGTCCGGGGCATGCCGCAGGCATGAACCCGGAACCCACGACTGGGTCGTTCGACTGCCGGTGGCGTCGAGCGATCACCCGGTCATGGGTTCCGGGTTCTTCGCTTCGCGAAGCCCCGGAATGACATCCCCGACCAGGATGACGCTCGCTTCGTGACCAAAGCCCTCGCCCTCCTCAACGACAAGCGCGTGCGTGATGTGGTCTATCAGGCCGCGCTGCTGCTCGGGCTCGCGGCCCTGACCGTGTTCTTCGTGCGCAACGCCTCGGAGAACATGGTCAAGGCCGGCATCGCCTCGGGCTTCGACTTCCTCTGGCGCAATTCGGGCATCGACGTGCCCTTCGTGCTGACCGGCTACACCCGCTCCAGCACCGTGCTCGACCTGTTCTGGGCCGGCGTCGCCAACACGATGCTGGTCACCGTCGTGGCCATGGTGCTGGCCACCGCGCTCGGCTTCCTCGTCGGCATCGCGCGGCTCTCCTCGCACTGGCTGCTCTCGACGATCGCCGGTGCCTATATCGAGTTCGTTCGCAACATCCCGCTGCTGTTCTTCGTGCTGTTCTGGTACTTCGGTGTCATCGCCGCCCTGCCGGCGCCGCGCGACAGCGTCAGCGTCTTCGGCGTCGCCTTCCTCAACAATCGCGGCCTGACCATCCCCTTGCCCGAGGCGCCCGCGACCTTCCGCTGGGCGGTCGCGGCGATCCTCTTGTCCTGGGTCGCCCAGGCGCTGGTCGCCGCCTGGGCCCGCCGCCGCAAGGAGCGCACGGGACAGGACGCGCCGGTTCTGGCGATCGGGCTCGGACTGGTCGTGGTCCTGCCCATTCTCGCCGTGACCTGGGCGAGCCTCGCGACGGGCTGGGACGTGCCCGTGCTGCGCGGCTTCAACTACCGCGGCGGCTTCGTGATCATCCCCGAATTCGTCGCGCTGCTGGCGGCGCTCGTCACCTATACGGCGGGCTTCATCGCCGAGATCGTGCGCGGCGGCATCCAGGCCGTGCCGCGCGGCCAGACCGAGGCCGCCGCCGCGCTCGGCCTGCGCCCGGGGCGCATCCTGCGGCTCGTCACCATCCCGCAGGCCCTGCGCGTGATGATCCCGCCGATGACCAACCAGTATCTCAATGTGCTCAAGAACTCGTCCTTCGGCGCGGCGATCGCCTATCCCGACGTGGTCAGCCTGTTCATGGGCTCGGCGCTCAACAATACCGGCCAGGCGATCGAGATCATCGCGATGACGCTCGCCGTCTATCTCGTCATCGGGCTGGCCGTCTCGGCCTTCATGAACTGGTACAACGCCCGCATCGCCCTGGTGACGCGATGAGCGCGGCCTCCGCTTCACTCTGGCGCCAGCGCCTGTTCGGCACGCCCGCCACGGCCGTCGTCACCCTGCTGCTGGCGGCGGCGATCGCCTGGCTGGCGATCCCGATCATCCGCTGGGCGCTGATCGATGCGAGCTGGCGCGGCACGACGCGGGCCGATTGCGCGGCCGGCGGCGCCTGCTGGGTCTTCGTCAAGGCCCGCTTCGGCCAGTTCATGTACGGGCTCTACCCGCAGGGCGAGCGCTGGCGCGCCGATCTCGCCGGCATCCTCTTCGCGCTGGCCACCGCCACCATCGTTTTGGCGCCGCCACGGCTGCGGCTGAAGGCGGCGGTCACGGCGCTGGTCGTGCTGCCGCCGCTCGGCATCTGGCTTCTGGCGGGTGGTTTTGGACTGCGGCCGGTCGAGACGCGCGAATGGGGCGGGCTGATGCTGACCCTGTTCATCTCGGTCTATGCCAGCCTGATCGCGATCCCGCTCGGCATCCTGCTCGCGCTCGGGCGCCAGTCGCAGCTGAAGGTGGTCCGGCTGGTCAGCGTGCTCTTCATTGAGTTCTGGCGCGGCGTGCCGATCATCGCGGTGATCTTCCTCGCCTCGCTCCTGCTGCCGCTGATCCTGCCCGGCGGCGTCGGAATCGACCGGCTGGCGCGCGCCGTCATCGGTCTCGGCCTCGTCATCGCCGCCTACATGGCCGAAGCGGTGCGCGGCGGCCTGCAGGCGCTGCCGCCCGGCCAGCGCGAAGCCGCGACCGCGCTCGGCCTGACCTACTGGAAGGCGACCGGGCTGATCATCCTGCCCCAGGCGCTGCGGATCTCGCTGCCGGCGATGACCAACGAGTTCATCGCGCTGGTGAAGAACACCACGCTCGTGCTGGTGGTCTCGATCCTCGACCTGCTCGGCATCGCCCAGGCCTCGCTGGCCGACCCCGCCTGGGTCGGCATGAACATGGAGGCCTATGTCTTCTCGGGCTCGATCTACTGGCTGATCTGCTTTGCCCTCTCGCGCTGGAGTCGCCACCTCGAAATGCTGGGCCGACGCCAGCATCGCTGAAGCGACACCCGTCCAACGAAAAAGCCGGCCGCGAGGCCGGCTTTTCTGCATCGGGAGAGGGCGCTGCGCTCAGGCGCGGACCTTGCTGCGGTCGCGGCGGCGGTCGGCGGCCGGCTGGTAGGCGATGCGCGCATGGTAGCTGCAATAGGGCATGCCGGTCTGCGAGCGCCCGCCGCAGAAGCGGAATTCCGGCGTGGTCGGATCGCCCATCGGCCAGCGGCACATGTATTCGCGCAAATCCATGATCGTGACGCGCTCGGAGAAGGGGATCACCACATCCTCCGACGGGGTGGGCGCCGGCTCGGCCTGGGCTTCCGGCTCCGGCGCATATTGCGGCGCGAGCGCATTGGCGCCGCGCGTCATCGCGCCCGGGTTGGAGGACGGACCGCTCATCGGATGGCTGGGCGAGCGCGTCGGCGCCTTGCGGGGCGCGGCCGTGCGCGGGGTGCTGGCAGCGGCCGGGTTCTTGGCGCGCCCGGACAGACCGAGGCGATGCACCTTCCCGATCACGGCGTTGCGCGTCACGCTGCCGAGCTCGGCGGCGATCTGGCTGGCGCTGAGCCCGTCGCTCCAGAGCTTCTTCAAAAGCTCGACGCGCTCTTCCGTCCATGCTCCGGCTTCGTTCATCGGCTCACCTGTCTTCTCCGGACGGCTCCTGGCGGAACCACCCTCTGGGCGGATCGGGGCGGAATCCGATATCCCCGGCGCCCGTCGCAAGACGGAAGCCGTTACAGTCGAAACTGACGGATACTGGGGTCGCCACACGAAATGTCGTATCTGACGAGGCAGACCCTACAAGATGCTCTGACTCGGCGACAAGAGTCGGCGAATCCGAAATCGCCTTTTCCCCAGTCGATTCGTCAATCCGGGCAAAACCGAATCCTTTCGGCAACACTGCCGCAGCGGCCCGACGGGTGGCGGAATTGACAGGCGCCATGCCCTTTTGCATAGTTGCAATGTGAAGCCGCCGCCCTTTCGGGCGGCGCTTATGTTTTACGGATCAGGGCATTTTCATCGATGCGGATGACGGCGCGACGAGAAACCGGACTCTGGCTGCGACGATAACGTCGTCGCCGGGTCGCATGCGGCTGCGCAGCTGAGGCTGGCGCCGTCTCGCCCGGACCACCGTTTTCAGTCCGGCGCACTCCGTTTTCCACCATCGCCCGTCGCGAGGATCGCATCCCATGGCCTCTGCCCCTGTTTCCGCTTCTGCCGCTCCGTCCGTTCTCCTGCCGACCTATGCGCGGGCTCCCGTCGCCTTCGAGCGGGGCGAGGGCCCCTGGTCGATCACCGCCGACGGCACCCGCTATCTCGATTTCGGCGCCGGCATCGCGGTCAATGCGCTCGGCCACGCCCATCCGCATCTGGTCGAGGCGCTGACGACCCAGGCCGGCAAGATCTGGCACACCTCCAACCTCTACACGATGCCCGAGGGCGAGAAGCTGGCGCGGCGCCTCTGCGAGGCGACCTTTGCCGATCGCGTCTTCTTCGCCAATTCGGGCGCCGAGGCCAACGAGGCCGCCATCAAGATGGCGCGGAAATACCATGCCGCGAAGGGGCATCCCGAGCGCTACCGCATCATCACCTTCGAGGGCGCCTTCCACGGCCGCACGCTGGCGACGATCGCGGCCGGCGGCCAGCAGAAGTATATCGAGGGCTTCGGGCCCAAGGTCGACGGCTTCGACCAGGTCCCGTTCGGCGACCATGCGGCGCTGGAGGCCGCGATCACCGATGAGACGGCCGCGATCATGATCGAGCCGATCCAGGGCGAGGGCGGGCTGCGCTCGGTGCCGCCGCAATGCCTGCGCGGCCTGCGCACGCTCTGCGACGAGCGCGGGCTGCTGCTGATCTTCGACGAGATCCAGACCGGCGTCGGCCGCACCGGCAAGTTCTTCGCCCATGAGCTCTCGGGCGTGACGCCCGACATCATGTCGGTCGCCAAGGGCATCGGCGGCGGCTTCCCCATGGGCGCCTGCCTCGCCACGGAAGAGGCGGCCTCGGGCATGACGCTCGGCACGCATGGCACGACCTTCGGCGGCAATCCGCTCGCCATGGCCGTCGGCAATGCGGTGCTGGACGTCATCCTGGCGCCGGGCTTCATCGAGAAGGTCGGACAGATCGCGCTGCGGCTGAAGCAGTCGCTGGCCGAGCTCAAGGACAGGCACCCGCAGGTCATCGCCGAGATCCGCGGCGAGGGCCTGATGCTCGGCCTCAAGCTGCATACGCCGAACACCGATTTCGTCACCGAGGCGCGCGCCGCGGGCCTTCTCGTCGTCGGCGCCGGCGACAATGTCGTGCGCCTGCTCCCGCCGCTGATCATCGGCGAGGCGGAGGTGGCCGAGGCGGTCGCCCGTCTCGACCGCGCGGCGAGTGCCGTCGAGGCCTCGCTGAAGCGGCCCGCGGCCGAGTAGCACCGGCCACGCCCCCATCTGGCAAGCGAAGGATGCGCCCGTGACGCGCCATTTCCTCGATCTCTCCGATTTCTCCGAAGCCCAGCTGCGCGCGATCCTGCGCGCCGGCGAGGAGATCAAGGCCCGCCGCCGCACCCCGGCGGCCGCCGGCGACCGCCTGCTCGAGGGCAAGGTCGTCGCCATGGTCTTCGAACAGCCGAGCCTGCGCACGCGTGTCTCGTTCGACGTCGGCATCCGCGAACTCGGCGGCTCGCCGATGATGGTCACCGGTCGCGAGATCGAGCTGGGCGAGCGCGAGACCATCGCCGACACCGCCCGCGTGCTCTCGCGCTATGTCGATGCCATCATGATCCGCATGCTCGACCATGACGCCGTGGTCGAGATGGCCCAGCACGCCACCGTCCCGGTGATCAACGGGCTGACCAAGCGCCAGCATCCCTGCCAGGTCATGGCCGACGTCATGACCTTCGAGGAGCGCAAGGGCCCGATCAGGGGCAAGCGCATCGCCTGGACGGGCGACACCAACAACGTGCTGACTTCCTGGATCCACGCCGCCGGCCGGCTCGATTTCGAGCTCGCCATCGCCACGCCCGCCGAACTGGCCCCGCCGCCGGCGCTGCTCGCCTGGGCGAAGCAGCAGGGTGCGAAACTGTCCCTGACCACGCGGCCGGAAGCGGCGGTCGAGGGTTCCGACTGCGTCATCACCGATTGCTGGGTCTCGATGGGCGACGAGGAAGGCACGCGTCACAACCTGCTGCGGCCCTACCAGGTCGACGAGCGCCTGCTCGGCCGGGCCGAAAAGGACGCCATCTTCATGCATTGCCTGCCGGCCAGCCGCGGCGAGGAGGTCACCGACGCCGTCATGGACGGCCCGCAATCGGCCGTCTTCGACGAGGCCGAGAACCGCCTGCACGCGCAGAAGGGCATCCTCGCCTGGTGCTTCGGCGGGGTCGCCGCCTGATGGACGGAACCGACAGCGGCGCGGGGCATTCCGCGGTTGAAGGCTTGGCTGCGCTCGACGACCGCGTCGTCCCCTTCACCGTGCCCGATCTGGACGTGCGCGGCCGCGTCGTGCGGCTGGGCGCCTCGATCGACACGATCCTCGCCCGGCACGGCTATCCGGAGCCCGTGGCGCGCGTGCTCGGCGAGGCGGCGGCGCTGACCGTGCTGCTCGGCACGGCGCTGAAGTTCGAGGGCCGTTTCCAGCTCCAGACCAAGAGCGACGGACCGATCTCGATGCTCGTGGTCGACTTCAACGCGCCCGATGTCTACCGCGCCGTCGCGCATTTCGATGCGGAGCGGCTGGCGGAGGCGGAGGCTGCGGGCCGCCTCTCTACGGGTGAACTGCTCGGCGAGGGTCACCTCGCCATGACGGTGGATCAGGGCTCGGCCACCACCCGCTACCAGGGCGTCGTGGCGCTGACACGCCAGAGCCTCGAGGAGGCGGCGCACCAGTATTTCCGCCAGTCGGAGCAGATCCCGAGCCGGGTGCGCCTCGGCGTCGGCTCGATCGTCACCGGCGAGGGCCGCCAGTGGCGGGCCGGCGGCCTGCTCGTGCAGTTCATGCCGCATTCGGTCGACCGCCTTCGGGCCGCCGACATCCACCCCGGGGATGCCCCGCAGGGCCACGAGATCCTGACCGCCCCGGATCCCGACGGCATCAGCGACGATGCCTGGGCCGAGGCGCGCTCGCTCGTCGAGACGGTCGAGGATCACGAACTGCTCGACCCGCTTCTGGAGAGCGAGCGCCTGCTTTATCGCCTGTTCCACGAGCGCGGCGCCCGCGTCTTCGAGCCGGTTCTCGTCCATGAGGACTGCCGCTGCTCGCGCGAGCGGGTGCTCGGCATGCTCCGCGGCTTCGCCCCGGAAGACCGCGGCGCGATGATCGCCGATGACGGGCAGCTCGCCGTGACCTGCGAATTCTGCTCGCGGCGCTATGGGTTCACGCCCGGCGAGGTCGAGGAAGGCCTGTCCGCCGGGGCCTGACCGGCCGGCCGCAGGGAGCGGGACCGATGACGCGCCCCATCACCACGATCGGCTTCGACGCCGACGACACGCTCTGGCAGAACGAACGCTTCTTCCGCCTGACCGAGGAGCGCTTCGTCGCCCTGCTCGGCGACCATGGCGCCGCCGCCGAGATCTCCGGGCGGCTGCTCGAGGCCGAGCGCCGCAACCTCGCCTTCTACGGCTTCGGCATCAAGGGCTTCGTGCTCTCGATGATCGAGACCGCGATCGAGATCACCGACGGCACCGTCCCGGCTGCCGTCATCGGCGAGATCCTCGCAGCCGGCCGCGAGATGGCGGCCCATCCGGTCGAGACCCTTCCGCAGGCGCGCGAGACGCTGGAGCGGCTCGCCGCCAGCCACCGCCTCGTCCTGATCACGAAGGGCGATCTCTTCGACCAGGAGCGCAAGCTGGCGCAGTCCGGTCTCGGCGAGCTGTTCCACGGCGTCGAGATCGTCAGCGACAAGACGCCGGAAATCTACCGCCGCATCTTCGAGCGTCATGGCGACGGCCCGCAGCGCGCGATGATGGTCGGCAATTCGCTGAAGTCGGACGTTCTGCCGGCACTTGCCGCCGGCGCCTGGGCCGTCCACATCCCGCACGAGCTCACCTGGGCGCTGGAGCATGCCGAGGAGCCGGTCGGCGCGCCGCGCTACCGGCGCCTCGCCCGTCTGTCGGCGCTCGACGAACTCGTCGGGCTGATCGAGGCGGAAGCGGCGGCCGGGTAGGTCGCTGCCGGGCTGACCCTATCCCCGGCACTCCGCCATCAGCTTGCGCATGAAAGCCTCGCCCGCGGCGAACTGCTCCAGCGAGATGTACTCGTCGGGCTGATGCGCCTGGTCGATCGAGCCGGGACCGCAGACGATGGTCGGCAGCCCCGCGCGCTGGAAATGCCCGGCTTCCGTCGCATAGGCGACCGCGATCGTGCGGTTGCGGCCCGCCAGCCGCATCACCAGCGTCTCGGCCTCCGAACCCGGATCGGGCGCCAGGCCGGGAACGTCCGAGCTCATCACCGTCTCGATCGCAGCCGAGGGCGCGGTCTTGCGCATCCGGGCGAGAACCTCCTGCGACAGCGCGGCGAAGCGCGCCGGTACGTCCTGCGGATCGGAGCCCGGCAGCGTCCGCACCTCCCAGGAGAGGTCGCAGCGATCGGCCAGGATGTTGCGGGCGATGCCGCCATGGAACTTGCCGACATGGACGGTGTCGTAGGGCGGGTCGAAGCGCCCGCTGCCGTCGGGGTTGGCTTCCAGCTCGTCGGCCATCGCCACGAGCCCGGCCGTGAGCCGGATGCCGCCATGCACGGCGCTCGCCCCCAGATGCGGTTTGGAGGAATGCGCGGCGACGCCGGTGATCGTCGTGAAGAAGGTGCGGATGCCCTTATGCGCGTCGGCGAGTTCGAGCGAGGTCGGCTCGCCGACGATCACGGCGCGGGGCCTGGGCAGGTCGATGCCCATCCGGGCGATGCCGTCGACGACGCCGAGGCAGGTGACCTCCTCGTCATAGGAGAAGAACAGGTGGATCGGCGTCTTGAGGTCGGCCGCCAGGAAATCCGGCACCAATGCGAGGGCCAGCGCGATGAAGCCCTTCATGTCGACCGCGCCGCGGCCATAGGCCCGGCCATCCTCGATGTGCAGCGTGAACGGGTCGCGGCTCCAGGCCTGGCCCTCCACCGGCACGACATCGGTATGCCCCGACAGCAACACGCCGCCCCGGTCTTGCGGGCCGATCGTGGCAAACAGCGCCGCCTTGTCGCCGGTGGCGTTGGGAATCCGGATCGAGGCGACGCCCCAGCCCGCGAGATAGTCCTCGACGAAGGCGATCAGCTCCAGGTTGGATTTGTGGCTCACCGTGTCGAAGGCGACGAGCCGGGCGAGCATGTCGAGCGGCGCAAGGCGCTGGCCCGTGGAGGAGGACAGGGTCAATGCAGGACCTTCTTCACATAGGGGGAATCGAGCGGAAACAGCGGCACCGCGACATCGAAGATCGTGCCGTCCTCCGCCAGCATGGCATAGAAGCCGCGCATCGAGCCGTCCGGGGTCATCAGCGGACAGCCGGAGGTGTAGCTGTAGCTCTCGCCCGGCCGCAGCACCGGCTGCTGCCCGACGACGCCTTCGCCGCGGACCTCATGGACCTCGCCGCGCCCGTCGGTGATGAACCAGTGCCGGCTCATCAGCTGCACCGTCCGCGCCGAGAGGTTGAGGATCTCGATGGTATAGGCCCAGAAATAGCGGCCCTGCGCCGGAGAGGATTCCCCCTCCATGAAGCTCGGCACGGCGGTCACCCGCACGCCCTGCGTCTCAGCCTGATACATCGCGACGGCTCCGTCCTGATGCGCCCGGCCCGGCGGGCCGCAGACTTGTTAGCGACGCCGGGGCGGAAGGGTCAATGCCGGAGCCCGCCATTCTCGCGTGGACAACCCGTGCCACCGCCGCCTCGCCGCGGCGTCTGCGCTTGGCCTTGGCACGCGACTTCGCTAGGCGTGACCGATTGTCCTTCCGGGATTTCGCATGCTGACCGTCCAGCCCGGCATCCAGCCCGACCACTGCATCCGCGCCTTCGTCGAGGCCGGGGCGATCCGCCTCGCCCATCCGCCGGCGGATGGCCAGATTCAGCCCGCCAGCCTCGACCTGCGCCTGGGCGAGAAGGCCTATCGCGTCCGTGCCAGCTTCCTCCCCGGTCCCGACCGCACGGTCCGGCGCCGGCTGGATGATCTCGCCTTGCACGAGATCGACCTGACGCGTGGCGCGGTGCTGGAGACGGGCTGCGTCTACATCGCCGAGCTGATGGAGGGGCTGAAGCTCCCGGCCGGCCTGCGCGCCGCCGCCAACCCCAAGAGCTCGACCGGCCGGCTCGACGTCTTCACCCGCATCATCACCGATTGCGCCCGCGAATTCGACCTGGTCGAGGACGGCTACGAGGGCCCGCTCTTCATCGAGATCTCGCCGCGCACCTTCCCGGTGCTGGTGCGCTCGGGCTCGCGTCTCTCGCAGATCCGCTTCCGGGCGGGCGAGACCAGGCTCGATGACAGGGCACTGGGCGAGTTGCATAAGCGCGAGACCCTGGTCACGGCGGCTGAGCCCTCCTTCCAGGGCGGTGTCGCCGTCAGCGTCGATCTCTCGGGCTTCGACGGGCTGATCGGCTATCGCGGCAAGCACCACACCGCACTGATCGACGTCGACCGCGTCGGCGCCTACCGGGCCTCCGAGTTCTGGGAGCCGATCCCCAGCGACGGCTCGCGCGCGCTCATCCTCGATCCCGGCCAGTTCTATATCCTCGCCTCCAAGGAGGCGGTGCATGTGCCGCCCGATTTTGCCGCCGAGATGACGCCTTTTGACGCGCTCGTCGGTGAGTTCCGCGTGCATTATGCCGGCTTCTTCGACCCCGGCTTCGGGCATAGCGGCGCCGGCGGGCAGGGTGCGCGCGCCGTGCTCGAGGTCCGCTCGCGCGACGTGCCCTTCATCATCGAGGACGGCCAGATCGTCGGCCGGCTGGTCTATGAGGCGATGGCGAGCCGACCGGCCGCGCTCTACGGCGCCGGGCTGAAGTCGAACTATCAGGGCCAGGCCCTGAAGCTCTCCAAGCATTTCCACGACTGAGCCCGGCCCTTCGCGTCGCGCGGTTCCTCCCGCGATTCCCGGATGACACCCGCCGCAGCAGGCGCTATGAACGTCATGCTTCGCGCCGCCTCACGGGCCGCTGCGACGCATGCGGGCGTAGTTCAGTGGTAGAACGTCAGCTTCCCAAGCTGAATGTCGTCGGTTCGATCCCGATCGCCCGCTCCAATCCCCCTTCATGTTTGGCTCGACCTTTCCCGCACAACTCGGCGGAAGGTTTTGGCGTGCCCGCGCAACAAAAAACCTCCGGGGCGCGGACCCCGGAGGCTGTGATTCGGTCGGGCGCGAGGCTCAGACCAGCGGCGCGCGACGCGATGCGCTCAACCTCGGCCGGTCGTCTGGATCTGGCAGCCGAACTCGGCAGCCGAGGCGGAGAACCAAGACCAGAAGCTGCCTGCCATGCTGCGCGGGACCATGATCTCGAACACCGCTCCATCGGGGCCGTCTTTGACCCGCCAGAGTTGCACGCCGATATAGGCGATGCTGGACAGCGCTGTCATTCCCACCGGGAAGGTGGCCGGATGCAGGTCGAGCATGCAGCCCTTGGCCAGCGCCTTGCGGACCATCGCTCCTGACACGCGCAGGACCGCGCGGCCGTGGCTTTGCTCGGCGACGGCGGAAAGGCCCGACAATGCCGCCAGGTCTTCGGTGAAGCGGGCATGGGAGGCGGCGACCAGCAGCCATTGGCGGGGGCCGGACCAGAGCAGGCTGTGCGTCTCCGACATCGCCGCGCTGGGCGTGCTAGGCAGGTCAAGTCCGAACCGGGCCTTGATGGCCTCGGCCAGCGCATGCGTATCGTGCTCGCCGGCAATGAGGCTGGCTATGCCGAGGTTTTCGCGCGCGGTCACGGTCACTCCGTTCGCCGCCTCTGCGCCTCGATGCCCCTCCGCGAGGATGCCGTGCCAAGCGCTGGCGGGTCGCCATGTCGTCGCAAGCTCAGCCATGGAGGCGCGTCCCTTCCACATCGACGAAGCAGGCCGTGCAGATTTCGACCTCGATATCGCCGTTCCGCACCGGATCGACGGCGCGGATGCGCTCGCCGATGCGCTGCGGCCCGTTCCGAAGCAGGCCGAGCCCGATCCAGTGCCCGAGCACCGGCGAATACGCGACCGAGGTCATGTAGCCCTCGTCGTTCTCCATCGTCGCAGGCTTGCCGACACCGATGAAGTGCGCGCCGGCACGGAGGCGCTGGCTTGCGTCGACCGGCCTGAAGCCGACGAACATCGGTCGGTCGGGCTCGACCAGCGCTGCGCGCTGCGCCATCAGGCGGCCCAGATAATCCTTCTTCGAGGACATCATCTTGCCGAGCCCGAGATCGCGCGCCGTGGTCTGGCCGCTCAGTTCGTTGCCGGCGACATGGCCCTTCTCGATCCGCATCACCCCGAGCGCCTCGGTGCCATAGGGCGTGATGCCATGGTCGGCGCCAGCCGCCATCAGGGCCTCCATCATGGCCACGCCATAACCGGCGGGGACGGCGAGTTCATAGGCGAGTTCGCCCGAGAACGAGATCCGGAACAGCCGTGCCGGAATTCCGCCACCGACGGTCACCGCCCGTGCCGCCAGATAGGGGAAGGCCTCGTTGCAGATGTCGTGCTCGGCATCGACGACGCCCTGCAGCACCAGACGCGCCTTGGGGCCGGCGATCGCCGCCTGGGCCCACTGCTCGGAGACCGACACCAGGCGGACGTCGAGACCGGGCCACAGGACCTGATGGCAGAATTCGAGATGCTGCATCACCTTGCCGGCATTGGCGGTGGTGGTGGTCATGAGGAAATGGGCCTCGGCCAGGCGCGAGGTCGTGCCGTCATCCATCACGAAGCCGTCCTCGCGCAGCATCAGCCCGTAGCGGGCTTTGCCGACCGGCAGGGCCCTGAAGCCGTTGCAGTAGACCCGCTCGAGGAACGCGGCGGCATCTGGACCCTGGATGTCGATCTTGCCGAGCGTGGAGACGTCGCAGATCCCCACCCCGTTGCGAACCGCAAGCACCTCGCGGTTGACGCTGGTCAGCCAGTCGGTCTCGCCGGGCCGGGGATAATACTGTGCCCGCATCCAGGCGCCGGCTTCAATGAAGACCGCACCCTGATTCTGCGACCAGGAATGGGTCGGACTCAGCCGGGTCGGCCGGAAGTCGCGGCCACGATGGTGGCCGGCAAGCGCCCCGATCGCGACGGGCGTGTAGGGCGGGCGGAAAATCGTGGTGCCGGTCTGCGGGATCGTCTGGCCGGTCTGCTCGGCCATGATGGCGAGGCCGGCGATGTTCGACGTCTTGCCCTGGTCCGTCGCCATGCCCAGCGTGGTGTAGCGCTTGAGATGCTCGACGGGCTTGAAGCCTTCACGGGCGGCCAGTTCGATATCGGCATCGGTCACGTCGTTCTGGAAATCGACGAAGGCCTTGCCCGCGACAAGTCGGCCCCGGCCGCCCTTGACCCGCCACACGGGCGCGATCGCCAGTCCCTCCGGATCGGTGCTGGGAGACGCCGGCTCCGCCGCGCTGTCGAAGCCACTGTCGGCAGCGGCTTCGCGGCCCAATCTCGTGCCGTCCGCCAGGGCATCGGCGAGCGAGAACCGCCCCGCCGCGCTGCCGGCGACACTCAGTCCGGCGGGCATCGCGCCCGGCACGAAAGCGTGGATTGCGTCGTTCCACACCGGCCGTGTGTTCTGGTGGGAGGTCAGGTGCAGCGTCGGGTTCCAGCCGTTCGAGACGGCGAGCAGGTCGCAGGCGAGCTTGTGCTCGCGCTGGGAGGCATCACGGATCGCGATCTCGGTCAGCGCCCGCCCACCCGATGCGGCGCAGACGACGCTGCCGGCGAAGACCCGGGCGCCGATTTGCGCGGCCAGCGCCGTCAACCCGGCGTCCAGCTCGGCGCGGGGATCGACGATCGCCGCGACACGCGCGCCGGCGGCCGCCAGGTCGCGCGCCGTCGTCCAGCCATCGTCGCCTGCGGTGAAGACGACCGCCTCGCGCCCCGGCAGCACACCGTAGCGATTGAGATAGCTCCTCACGGCGCCGGCCAGCATGACGCCTGGCGTATCGTTGCCGGTAAAGACGATCGGCCGCTCGATTGCGCCCGCCGCCAGCACCGCGCGCCGCGCCGTGATGCGCCAGCTGCGCTGCCTTGGCTGATGTGGCGGCGGCACCGCCAGATGATCCGTGACCCGCTCGACCACGCCGTAGACGCCATGGTCGTAGACGCCGAAGACCGTGCTGCGCGGCATGATCGTGACGTCCGGCAGGCTCGCAAGCTCTGCCAGCGCGGCGCTCAGCCACTCCATGGCGGACCGGCCGTCGATCTCGCGTCGCTCCGCCAGCAGCCGGCCGCCGAACTGGCTGTCCTCGTCGCAGATGATGACGCGGGCGCCACTGCGACCAGCCTCAAGGGCCGCAGCGATGCCCGCCGGTCCGCCACCGATGACCAGGACATCGCAGAAGGCGAAGGCCTTTTCGTAGTGGTCGGGATCTTCCAGCCCGGCGGCCCGGCCGAGACCGGCGGCGCGGCGGATCAGCGGCTCGTACAGCTTCTCCCAGAAGGAGGCCGGCCACATGAAGGTCTTGTAGTAGAAACCAGCCTGAAGCGCCGGACCCAAGAGCGAATTCACCGAGAGCAGGTCGAAGGCGAGCGAGGGCCAGCGGTTCTGGCTGCTGGCGTTGGGTTCGCGCCGCGCGCCCGACCTCAGCTCGACCAGCGCGTTGGGCTCCTCGGGTCCAGCCGAGAGGATGCCGCGCGGACGGTGATACTTGAACGACCGGCCGACAAGCCTGACGCCATTGGCGAGCAAGGCCGAGGCCAGCGTGTCGCCGTCGAAGCCCTGATGGCTGCGGCCATCGAACTGGAACGAGAGCGGCCGGTTGCGGTCGATCAGACCGCCCTGGTCGCGGCGGAAGGGCTGCCGGGACGCGCTCATGCCGAAGCTCCCGCCCTGGCCTGCGCCATCGTTTCGACGCTGTCGATCGCATGGTTACGCGTGTCGCGCGTCACCACCAGCCAGGCGTGACATCCCGCGGCGTGATACCAGAGTTCGCGATGGGCCCCTGCCGGGTTGTCGCGCTGGTGGACATAGTCGGCCATGGCGGACTCGGTCGCGTCCATTCCGTCAGGACGCTGCGGCGTGGCGTCGCCGAGATAGGAAAATTCCTGGACGTCGCGGGGGCCGCAATGGGGGCAGGCGATGCGCATGGATGAGTCCTGTGCCCGATCAATGCAGGTTGGGCTGGGCGCCGGCGCCCTTTTCGTCGATCACGTGCCCGGTCGCGAAGCGGTCGAGCCGATAGGCGGTCGCGACCGCGTGA
>LNFM01001358.1_pt1 | contig 56154 bp, 57 predicted proteins | sample 596031 | NCBI WGS metagenome assembly LNFM01 (sample SAMN04254537, study PRJNA301005) | activated carbon metagenome | isolation source: dual media filters at the Ann Arbor, Michigan drinking water treatment plant | place: USA: Ann Arbor
ACCACCACCACCATGAAATGCAAAAACGACAGGGAGTTTTTGATTCCCCGACTTTTCAGTCAACGAAACACTTTTTGGAATGTAAATTTTAAAGAAACGTTTAAGACTATTTACGTCCATCGAACCAGTGGAAAGACCCGTCGTTTTGATTTGTGAAAAATCGGAAAAATCAACGCTTGGTGCAGGTTCCGATTGAAGTTTCGCTTCAAATCGCTTCTTCAATAAATCACGAACCGGGCCTTTTTTGGTTTCAGATCCACAAGACGAAAATGAAAAAAGAAAAACGAAAAGCAATGCAATAGAAGACTTCATTACAAGTACCACGTTTTGTAGCGCAGATAATTATCCGCTGATTGATCCAAAAATTTGATTTCGTCTTCATTCAATTTTCTTTTAAAAACTGCAGGACGCCCGACGATAAGACTATAGGGCTCAAACGTTTTACCTTCGGTCACCAAACTTCCAGCACCGACGATGCAGTGATCCGGAATTTGAGCACCATCCATAATGATCGAACCCATTCCGATTAGACAAAGATCCCCAATCGTACACCCATGCAAAACAACATTATGACCAACGGTCACGCGTTTTCCGACTGTGCACGAAAATTTCCCAAAAGTTCCATGCAAGGTCGATCCATCTTGAATATTCGTTTGCGCTCCAATTCGAATGGGCATGACATCACCGCGAAGAGTCGTGTTAAACCAGATCGAAGCACCAGCTTCGATCTGGCAATCCCCGATGATTTTCGCCCCAGGAGCGATGAATACATCGTCACCGAGAGTCGGTAAAAATCCACGCGCTTTTAAAATTGAATCGGGATCAACTGTTTTCATAAATGTTCTAAAATTTAGTTCTTATCTTTGAAAAGATAATGGTCGACCGAAAATTTTCCTGGACCAGCAAGGATCATCGCAACGGAAAAGATAAAATAAATCAGAGCCAATTCATAAGAACCGTCTTTACCAACAAACGGATCACCACGAACAATTGCGTGCATGTGAACGGCAACCGCCATCGTGAACAATAAACCTAAAGAGGCCAATGGAATCAAGGCCCCAAGTATCCAGGCAATACCACCACCAAATTCACTGACCGCAGCTAAGAGTTGTAAAAATGCAGGAAATCCGTCCCCGGCCCAGTTCATGGGATTTTGAATCTTAGGGAGGCCGTGAATGGCCATGCCTAATCCCAAAACCAATCGCATTAAAAGCAGTGCGATCGATGTTCGCTGGTTCTGAGCAGGACTGATAAAAAACTTCTTCATGAGGTACCTCCGTCACCGTTGAAAAGATCTATCCATTAGATCTTAAAGAAGGAGCCCGAAGTTCGAGCTCCTGATAGCTAGTGTACGTATCCTTGCGGCACAAGGCTAGCAAGAAGTGCATGGGCGTCACTGGCCACTTCGACCGATTTTGCAGCTTGAATGGGAACCACATTCATTTTTTTGGACTTCTGAATGAATTCCTTCGTCGCAAAAAAGGGAACTTTTAAATGCAAACACAAGCTTAAAGCTTCGGACGCTTTCAGTTTCATGCTGTTATATTTCGGGTGTCCGACTAAAAACAACCGCACATATTGATTCAATCCCTTAATCTCCATAAAGATGCATTTTTCAATGCTGATATCCATGGAATTAAGAAGCATTTCCACAAATCGGTGGGGAACGGCCGGAACATTTTGGGTGCTCGATTGAGCCAAAATCAGGCCCGCTTCAATGGGTGCCAGCGGCACCGGCAACGTCAATTGCTCGGTCTTAAGATCTTTAAAAATCATGAAGGGCTTTGCCAATTCATTCGTTAATGAAAGACCAAAGGGTTTCAGCTCCACCAAATCCGATTCAAAAAAATCATACTTGTCGTCTTTACCCTGAGTAAAAACAAAATCTGCCGTTAGGTTCTTTAAGTATTGATTGTCACTCACTGGACTAATTCTCCGCGGAACACAGACGGAAAAGCTTGAGTGATTTTCACGGGCACGGTTTTACCGATCAAACTCGGGCTTCCCATAAAATAGACGAGCTTATTCTGTGTGGACCGGCCTTGGGCCTTGCCTTGTTCGTTGATGGATTCAACAAGAACGTTCAAAGTTTGATTTTCATACTTATCTTTCACGATTTTGAAGGCAAGTTCCTCATGGCGATTGAAAAGATGATTGAGTCGCTCATTTTTCACTTTCTCTTCCACGTGATCCGTGAAAAGAGCCGCTTTGGTCTGAGGCCGAACCGAATACATAAACGCGTAAATCGTTTCAAAGCCGACGTTTTCGACCATGCTTAAGGTGTCTTGAAATTCTTCATCCGTTTCCCCAGGAAAGCCCACGATGATGTCCGTTGAAAGGACTAAGTTTGGAATGTACTTTTTCATCAAATCAATTTTCGCCAAATATTCATCGCGAGTATAGCCACGATTCATACGTTCAAGAATCCTTGAGTTTCCGCTTTGAAACGGAAGATGAACGTACTCACAAATTTTATCCTGGTGATCCGCCATGACTTTCATTAACTTTTCATTGAAGTCTTTTGGATGTGAAGTTGTGAACCGAATGCGTTCGATATCGGTTTCGCGCGCGACACTGGCCATCAGATCTGCAAAATCACTCTGGTCTTCAGATTTATAGGAATTCACGTTTTGTCCTAGAAGCGTCACTTCTTTCACGCCACGATTCACAAGAGTTCTGATGTCCGTTAAGATGTGGGATTTCGGTCGCGATTTTTCGCGACCTCGGGTGTACGGAACCACGCAAAAGGAACAGAAATTATCACAGCCCTTGGTGATATTCACAAATGTCGTGACTCCTGGATTTCGCACCAGAGTTTCAACGTGGTAAGGAGCCCGATGTTCAAATTTTGTTTGAATGACTTTTTCTTTACTTTCAAAAACTTGGGCCACTAAATTTGGAAGGGAGTCGATATTGTCGGTTCCAAAAACAAAATCAATCATCGGTTGATTCTTGATCAGCTTATCTTTTTCTTGATTACCAACGCAGCCGCCCACGCCAATTTTTAATCCAGGATTTTTTTCTTTCATCTTTCGGTACGTGCCGACTTCCGAATAAACTTTATGAACTGGTTTTTCTCGAATCGAACACGCGTTGATGATGATAAGACTTGCTTCTTCGGGCGTTTGTACGATGTTGAAATTCACCATTTCAAGAAGTGAAAACATGCGTTCCGTGTCGTTCACATTCATCTGACAGCCATAGGTCGAAATATAGACGCCGCGACCTTTTCCGATGTCTTGATTTTGATAGTCTTTTTTGGGTTCAGGAGTGGGGATCAAAGCCCCCAGTTCGGGAGTTTGCAGATTCATTTTTTTCCTCTCGTCAGACGCTTAATGGGTGTATTTATGGATTAAGCTTGCCGAATTTATTCGATGGTTATAGAAATTCAGGGTTTTACAGTCAAGGTCTCAAGAGGGAGAGTTCACCATGAATCCAAGAAATTCCAAATTTCCGAAGTGGACGGCGTTTCCGAAGGATCTCACAACGCAGATCAGCCAGGTTTTTGAGCAAAACTTTGAAAAACAACTCGGGACTCATACAAAAGTTCATGTTCTCGGAAAAATTTTTACCAAAGAACTTTGCCTACGTGTCGGTTTACATAAAAAAGGGGACCTGAAGCATCACAACTTCGAAGTCTCCATCGATCATAATGGGGATCACGAAGTGGTCGTTCGAAAAATTCACATGTGCGTAGACACGCTGGCAGGCCTCGTTCAAGACTTTTTTGACAATGAAGAAGAGCATGAACTTCCCTACACTTGGACGGAACAGTCGTTTCAAACCAAAGATGAAAAAGGTAAAACCATCACTCAAAAAATCTTTGTGCAATTTAACCGAGAAAATCCAGATCTTGAAGCTGAAGCCAATCGCCTTTTAGGCGAAGACTTCGACGCAGCCCTCTTAAACGACGACGGTGAAATGGCGTCTGAAATTGAAGGCGAAGGCGACTGGATTGAAACCGCATCGAATGAATTTGCAAACAGCCCTTCGATGATGGGCGGAAAATCTGGTCGCAAGAAAAAGAAAAAAGAAGACATGCACTAGAACAAATGCCAGCCCGGCGTTTCACAAATTTGAGTGAGAATGACGCGCCATCTGTTCACAGCCGTCTCCTTGTTTTGAGCCAATGACCGATCCAAATCCAAAAGCGAGTTCACCGTATTTGTGTTTGGATCATCGCCTCGATAAAATAAATGATAGGCTTGAATGATCAGTTCACGATTGGGAACTTTATCTTTTGCTGAGATTTTTGTGAGTGCGTTATTGAGAGCTTCGTTGATCGACAGAATCGAATTGCAAAACTGAATTTGATACGATTCACGAACCGTATTATGATCGACAAAAACGGGTCCGTTACTCAAATCCTCTTGAAAGCGACAATCGCGTCCTGACGGGGATTCGTACATATCGCAACTCATCCCGTATTGCCCGCCTTTAAATTCGATCCACTTATCGAGGTGATTCTGCCATGCCACTGGCAATTCGCTGTCATCTCCGGTACTGAAAATATCCTTTATGAGAGCTGACACATACCCGCGATTAACAACTTGGTATTTGATTTCGGTTTGCCGGACCGCTTTTTCAGCTGGGTGATCAATGGGAAGAGGTGGTAAATTCAAGGCTTCGGGTGCGGATGACGATAGCACCAGCACCGAAGTGTCATTTGCGCAGTTTTGAAAATACAAAACTAAAGCAAGCGAAATAAGTGTCGCGGGCCACGTCAGGCGTTTCATTAGGTATCCTCGATAATTTTAGGTGGATACTTGATTTTAACTTTTTCATTTTCAATTTCACAGAGTGAGTCGGCGACGTTTTCATAGGGGTTATGACTGACTTTCAACAGGCTTGCGACAGTGGAAGCCGCCATAGTTTGCGTCGGGATTCCAGATTGATTGTAGCCCGCGATTGCGGCCCCGAATCCTTGTGAACCGCGGTACCCATCGCTGGTCCCGTTTTTTCGGACATTCCCCACGACATGGGGTCCGTCGGTGATATGTCCACCGATCACGCTTTGAACCATCTGATTGAATCCATGATCCGAACCCGCTCCATCAGAACGTGCCGAGCGTTCAAAATCAGAAACGACATGAACCATTGTTTTAGACCAGATCGTTTTTCCGCCGTCCGTCGTTTGTTTTAATCGATTTTGGAGTTCACTAACGCCGGCCAAAAGTCCACGGTAGTATTGATTCATCAGGAAAGGTGCGACTGCAGCCCCAGTTAAATGCATATCGTGATCTAAAGTGTATCCTGTGACCGGTTCACCCTCTCTTGGCTGAAGTGCTAAATTCTGTAATGCTTCCGATCGAATTTCGATGGAGTTTCCTAGTTTTTCGGCGAAAATATATTCCGCGATCGCGATTCCCGTGCCAAGACTCGTCGTCGTGGCAGTCTTCACGGCATCTCGCAAATCCCAATCGAACTTCAATTTTAAACTGGTCCCAGAACCAATCGCAAAAAGATTTTGCCGTTGGGCCTCGGTGAGTTCTTTATGATGTCCTTGCCACGGCGCTGTGGGATCTAATTGAATCGGAGCTTCGCTTATTCCAGGCTGACCCGTCGCGCGAATGGCATTTTCAATCACTTGATTATACCGGGCGACTGCCTGAGCCCAGTAGTCTGTAAAATTGGCGACTCCTTTTTTTATAAGGTCCACCGCTCCGCTGTGATTTTTTGCTAAAATTTTTGATCCCGGGGCTTCTGATTTAATGTAATACATCAATCGACTTTTTGCTAAATTCACAACCTCTTGGTTACGCGCCGCCACCGTTCGTGCCGTTGAAAGACTTCCGCCCGGAGGACCAAATCCAGACAGCAATGTGCCTGCCGGATCGTTACCGGTCAGAACATTGATTGTCTTTCCACCTTTTGAAAAATAATTACTCCAGCCCTGACGGTTCGGCCATTGAATCACATCGAAAGTTCGCTTTGCATCTTCGGCAGCAAGAGCCGCAATCGACGAAGCCCCACCAAGCGGTGAATGTTGCCGGATAAAATTCGTTGGATGGCCATCAAGGCCCGAACCAAAACCACGAATGACCACCATGTGTTTTAATATTTCAGAGAAATTAAAAACACCGGAAGATAATTCGGCAGACTGAGAAAAAAGATTTGGAACTAAAACTCCATTGTGATCAAAGTATCCAAGCTCCGTCCCAACGACTTTTCCGTCTTTAAAAATGTATTTGGTTCCTGTAATGGAATTTGGCATCACGGATGGATCATTCGCATTGGTTCGTAGCCAGTGATCAAATTGATATCGCATCGGGGCACCAAGCATTCCGATATTAAGATAATTGATCGACGTGTCCATCTTCAATTCATCTGCCGCGGCTTTTTTGATGATCCCACCGAGTAGCGAAGACGCCAGCATTTCTGAAACAAAGCTCACTTGAGCCAGCGTCATGATACTACCCGATTGAAAAAGCTGAACTAATAGTTGTCGGCGGTCCATATTACTCTCCCCCCGCACTTCGGGTCTGCTGAGTTTTTCGATAGTACGGCGAGGCAATTATTTTTTTCACCATTTCAAAACTTGATTGAGATTTTTTAAGATCAGATCCAAGAGATTCCACAAAGGCTCGATATTCATGATCTAGTGGACTTAAGCTGCGGATGACACTGCTGTTCGCCGGATTGGTTTTATCAAACAACGAAACATCCACGCCGGTAAAATACTTAAAGTAGCGCTTCGCTGCACAGGCGTAAAAGTCGTCGGTTTCTTCCATCGCGCGCCCAAGGTCTGCAATGTTAGCGACTCGTTTGGAAACCAGAGCTCCGGTGAAGGATCTAAAAAAAAGTTCCCCTGTTGGATTTTGTAAATGAAAAGTTGCGTCGGGTTCGGCTAACCACGACGAAGCAGGAGGTTTTGAAATTTTATAATCCGTTACAACTAAGGGATGTCGATTAAAAATATCGACGTTTTCTCCGGCCTCATTCTTTTTGGTTAAATTCGAATAGTCCGTCGCCCCCACAATAAGATTTCGTGCTGTGGTGGCCGCTTGATCTAAAGTCGCATGGCACTGAACACACGACGATGCGTTTCGAAACGGAGTTGAGGAATTCGTTTTAACAAAATTTTTAATGTCATTTTCACGAAGTGCCGGAAAGGTGGAACAAAGCAGACTTTCCATCGCACTTTGAATCCACCTTCGAGGAAGCTTTGTGGTTCCGTTTGAATTGAGTCCTAACGGATGACCATAGTTGAGCAGAAAAAAGGTGTTCGATCCTAAAATCCCACCACCACGGTGCTTAAAAAAATCATATTGAAAATTGAGTTCTGGTCGAATGTGCCCCGGATGAGAACCAATCCCTCCGACCGGCGCAAATTCAATATTATTCAGAATTGTCGATTGTGTCGTGGGAGCAATACCAACCAAATCGCCTAGTTGAATCAGAGGCACATTCACAAAATCAGCAGCGGTTCGATCTGTCACTTCTTGCACCCAACCGCCACCAATATTTCTGGTCGTGACTTGCGACGTTTCAGAAATCTGAGTGCCAAAACGTCGCCAAGCATTGGTTGTGGTGAAACCATATTTTGCGACCAGCTTGGGATCATCTTGACGGATCGCTTGAATTCCGGCGTTTCCAGTTAGAACTTGTTTGTAGGAAACGGCGTCTCCAAGAAGGGCCCTGGACAGGGTCAATGCCGGTTCGTTCGGATCATAAAGATCGACCGTTCCACGCGCAATTTCTTCAGAATAGTCCTGAATCTGCTCGAGAGTATTGGCCGTGAACCAGGTTCGGTGAAATTGGGTGAAGGTCCGAAGAATAGATCTTCCGATTTTTGTGTCTTCTTTTAATCGCCCGCTTCCATCTAACATTCCCTTTTCCAGTAACTCGATGCAGGCTCGAATGGGGTCTTTCGCTCCACTCTTGATGGCGTTTTCAACTTCACCATTGAGTTTCGGGGGTTGATTTGAAATATGAATCGAGCAGCGTTTATAAAGCTCGATGTTTGAGAGTTGGTTTTCAGCCTGAACGCTAAAGACCAGAAACATTAGAATAACACCCGAACCCAGATGCAGTGGCCTCATAAGCTAGGCCCTTCGAACGTCAAAATCCATTGTTTCAAAACATCGAGTTCATTTTCAGTGAGGGCGTTTGCTCGAAGCGGCATGTCTTTTTTCTTTCCACCCTTATCAAGTTCAGTCGTTCCTTTCAGGCGGGTCCAAAGCGGAGAATCCGCCGGCTTTCGACTGGCGACCATTCCACTGGATAAGTAATTGTATTCGCCGTAACTCACCCAGGATCCGTGACATTTAAAACAAGAATTGGCTTTTAAAATCGTCCGTGCATTCTTGAATTCGATTCGCTCTTGAACAAAATCAACATCAGATTCGGGATCAATTTCCCCGTCAAAAATAACCGTCGCGAGTTCATTCACGCGACCGATATGGCGCGACAAACTTGCAAGCTCGTAAGTGGACAATTTCCTTCCAAAGATCATCAACTCCTGAAGCCCCGAAGCTCGAGACAGCCGTTTTTCAAGGTAAGAAAAATTGACCACACCCTCGGTTTGCACCACCCGGTAATCCGCTTCTTCTTTTTGGACAAGCCGACCGTTGACGACAATGCGAATGTCTTCAGATCGATAACCGAAATAGACCCCGACGACAATTTCATCGGTTGAAGGTAATGGTGTGCTGATCGTAAAATGCTGCCCTAGGACCGATAAATGCTGAGCATGTAGACGCCCGTCTTGAACATAAAGCTTAGCTGATTCCGAACGCGCCGAGGTTCCTGGCTGGGCATCCGCTGGCCCTGAAAAGACTTCGAATAAATCCCCCTGAATCGAGCTCTTGAATCTCACGACCGCAGCAAATTCTTCACCGTAAAGCTGTGACTTTTTAAAACGCACGGTCTCGCCGACTTCGCTCAGAAAAAGAAATGGGTCCTCGTCTAAGATCTTCGTTTGTTGCTCATCGTAAAAGGCAATTTTCATCGCTTCTGTTTCTGCTGTCACATCCGCGGAGACGCTCTTCCATTCATTGCAATCAATGCACTCGGAACTAAATTTTTGCGCACAGTTCTGAAAACTCAGTGCGACAGTCAAGATCGTTAATCCCAAGAAGGTCAGCCCAATGCGTCTGGACTCTGATTTGATAAAATCCAATAACCTGTTTTTAAATTGTTTCATTGGTCCTAAATTATCGGAATTCTGAGACAGAACTCGAGCGAAAATGGGCCAAATTCTCGCAACTTAATGAGAATCAATATAAGTTTGTTTTATGTTGTCAAATTCGACTAGGGGGATGTCAAAAACTTCGACACCTACCCGACTCACTTGATTTCTAATGCTTGGCTTCGGAACACCCATTTCCTGATTGTTATAAATTTGTAAAATTATTTATTCGTTTTGTAAAAATTGAAATATCAAAATATTTCCCAATAGCTTATAAATTAGGCACTTACAGGCGCCTGATCCATTCAAAAAGTTTGTTTTAATCATCACAAAAAAGGGAAAAAAAGATGAAAGCTCAACACATGATCGTCAACTTCTTAGGTTGCTTAATTATTTCTACGACCCAAGGTGCGGTAGGAAAAAATGGCACAGAAACAGCCCTACCTTTGAACCCATACGCACATGCTCACATCATCAACGACAGTGATTGCTACGACATGAACAATATGGAGCAATTTTACAAAATCATCATAAAGGTTTCGAATGGCCGCAAAATAGCCACGCTCATCTATAGCAACGGCGCTCAGGATGACTTTCATTTCGAGTCTTCACAACCTGAGGCGGCGGCCGAACATTACCTCAGAAATTACGATCCCGACTTTAAGCTGACGTGGTACCCAAATTGGCGTTCCGCAGATCTAAAAATCGGTCAAAAAAAATGGGCCATCACCTGCCCATAAACATTTAAAAAATAAGAAAAGGAAAAACACGAAACAGTTCACTTAATCGTACGGGTAGAATTTGAATGATTTTTAGTAATGTAACCCATCAAAAATGGGATGATATAAGGAATTAATTCAATTCATGATTTATCATCCCTTCGCTTTATGTTAGCCTTTGACCTATGAAGATATTTACAGCTGCAGCTCTCAACGAACGTCAAAATCGCGTTACTAAAATTCTAAGTGCAAGTCTTCCAAAAGACCATGCCATCCTGATTTTTTGCGGAGACCCCGTTCAAAAACCTGGAGGTCATGATCAAACTTATTATTTTCTACCGCATCCTCTCTATTTTTGGCTCAGTGGCGCGCGAAGGCCCGGCGGAATCATGGCTTACTCTCATGCAGATGGCTGGACCCATTTTCAAAATCCGATCTCGGACAAAGAACGAATCTGGGAAGGTGTGCACGAGGACGTTACCGGCGTTGATCGCGCAAGCTTAGAAAAGTGGATTTCTAAAAATGCGTTCGGTGCTCTTCATTTGATGGGTCAACCTTCTACTAGTGATTTAAAATTCGGGACGGCTCCGTCAGAAAAAAATAATTTTTCCCTGTTCACAAAAATTGAGATTGAACGCCGAAAGAAAGACGCAGAAGAAGTCGCCCTGATTGAAAAGGCGGCCCGGATTGCATCGCATGGCTACATTAAATTTCAAAGTTTATTACAAGATGGAATATCAGAGCGACTTCTGCAAGTGGAATATGAAGCCGAAGTTCAACGACATGGATCTCACAAGTTACCTTATGACACGATCATCGGAACAGGTTCTAACAGCGCCGTTTTGCACGCGATCCCAACAGAACGAAAACTAAAGAAAAATGAGCTCGTCCTCATCGACGCCGGAGTTGATCTTTATGATTACTGCGTGGACATCACGCGCGTCTTTCCGGTGGGCGGCACCTTCACGCAGCAAGCAAGGGATCTTTATGACATTGTAAAACGTGCGCACGCGAATGGTATAAATGCATCCGCGAATAAAACCATGTGGCATGAAGTTCACAAGGTCACCGCACACACAATCGCCGAAGGCCTAAAGGCGCTCGGCGTTTTGAAATGTTCTGCAGAAACAGCGCTAGAAACCGGAGCCATTGCCCTTTTTTACCCGCATGGGGTGGGTCACCTTGTGGGCCTTCGGGTGCGGGACACGGGATCTCCTGAAAACCAAAATCCAAAACAATATTACGGTGCTTATTTACGTGCCGACATTCAGCTTGAAGAAAACATCCTGATGACAGTGGAACCCGGATGTTATTTCATTCCCGCATTGTTACAATCTTCGGAAAATCAAAAAAAGTATTCAGACCTGGTGAACTTTTCGGAATGTGAAAAATGGCTCAGCGTCGGCGGCGTGCGCCTTGAAGATGATGTCCTGATTCAAGGTTCAGGTCCTGCAAAGAATTTAACCGATGTGGTCGCGAAGATCTAGACCGTTAAATTTGTGACCCGCCCGAACATATTCTTGAGCGTGTGGACCTCAGGATCATTGATCTCAAAAACCCCATGAAGGTGCATCATCCCGATCAATTTTTTATCTTTGATTTTGGTTTGGTATTCTTGAATTTCTGAAAGACGCTGCAGTTCCATATTCAATTCTTTAAATTTTTCAAACCACGCAAGGTAGCTTTCTCGGCTCACCTCGCAAAAAATAATGGAATTCGTGCTTCCTCGATCAAGCTCACTATTTCTTCGTACGCTCTGTTGACGATTGTAGCGTTTGAAAATTTCGACTCCGGTTGTCAGCACCTGGTCGGTCTGCTTTTTAGACAACAGGCCGAATGGAATGAGTTTCGGAAATTCCTTATGAACCGTCACATACTGGCCAGATTTTTTTTTAATCAGCTCCAGCCGCTCTAAACGAATCAAATACAATTCTAAGGATTTTTTTGAAAGAGCATATTGACTCTGAATTTTTTCCGGCGTTTCAGAGGCGTACATATGAAACAAAAAAGACATGTAGTTTGGATTTTCGGCGAAAAATTTTTCTTGCTGCTCGGTAAACGTGACCCGATCCTGCCCTCCGACACGGGCTATTTTTTCTAAATCACTGATGCTGATTTCAAGCCAGTCACAAATTTCTAGTAACCGTCCCACCTGCATTTCATCTTTGGACATGAAGCGCTTCACTGTTGGAAGTGAAACCTGTAAAAACTTTGCAAGATCGATATAGGCGCGCCCCTGCTTTTTCATCACCACCCGCAAAGCAAGTCTGATTTCCGCACTGCTAAGTTGTTTCCCCATATCGTGAGCCTCCAGAGCCTTAAAGGGTATCATATTTTGATACCCTTTCGATAGCACTTCCATTAAGTATCACTAATCTGTACTTATTTGACACACAGGGGGATCAAATGAACAACACATATGAATACTTAAAAATGAATTCTGAATTAAACTCTCAACTTTTCTTATCGAATGCGAATCTGGCTCACTCGCTGAAAGGGATTCATTACTGGCTCTTTCGCTTAGGCCTTTAAAGCGGAAAAATTCTGCGCGCTAAAGAATTGAAATCACCGGGCGTAACTTCAGCCATGATGTGACCAAATAGCGGCGCTAAAGCGAAATAGCGGTGCACCATACACCAGGCCATGATTCTTTCAGATGTGAGCACTGGAAAGTGGCTCGGTCGTTTTAGATTTTTTAGAAATTCACGAATAACGTCTGCATCCTCTTTGAAGACAAAAACCATCAAAGCACTCAATTCATAATCAGGATGCCCGGTTTGACAGTCTGCTAAATCAATAATTCCTGAAAGTTGGGGTCGGTCCCCCAGCTGAATCAAAAGATGATCCGACTGCAGATCCGAATGCATAAATACAGGAGACTCATTTTGAAAGTCTTCGATCGGAAATTGATTTAAAAAGGAATCCAGCCCATCGGTCCAATCTTTACCTAACTCACGCTGCGTATGTAATTCACGCGCTTTGAGTTTTTGATTTTCAATAAAAGGATTCCAATCAAACCGACTCGCGACAATCGGATCAGGTACGCACGCACCCAAGTTTGAAACTAAATTCGCAATTTGTCTGGCCATATCAAGCTTTGATTTCTTATCAAAGCTATCCCAACAGTCACGAATGGGAATCCCGGGAACGTGCGAAAGTCCCACATAAAACCAATCTTCTAATTCCCCTTCGAATAAAATCAGGGGCCGATCAAAGCCGGCAAGAGATGCGATGCTTCGAAGTCCCGCAAGTTCAAACTTCATATCGTGTTTAAACATCGGCGCCATCAATTTCACCCACACGTCACCAACCTTGAAAACAATGTGGCTGCCAGTTTGGCTTTGCTGAATTTCGCCTTTTAAGTTATTGCGCTTGCAGATTTCTTGAATGCCCGGAATCCAAACCGAGGAATCTTTTTTAAGTTCAAAATATTTTTTACGATCAAATTTTGAAGGAAGAAGATTCGACATTTGAAATTATCGAGGCTTTGCGTGGGCCAATCGAAGTTCACGACGTTTTTTGCCTTCTTCGAATCGACGTTTTTCTGCATCTGTTTGCAAATCAAGTTCAGGAACCTTTGCGGGTTTTCCGTTTCCACCTAACGCCACAAAAGTAAGATAAGCTGAAGACGTATGAAACATCTCGCCGGTCATGGGATTTTCAGCATCCACACGGACACCGACTTCCATCGAAGATCTGGAACAAAAATTAACAGAAGCTTTTAGATTAACGACCCAGCCGATTTTAATAGGTGCTATGAAGTCAAGGCGATCGATACTGGCTGTGACAACTGGAAGGGCTGCATGGCGTTGAGCGGCGATGGCCGCTGCGATATCGATCCAAGACATGACCGTACCACCGAAAATTGTATCCAATGCATTTGTATGAGAAGGCAGAACGAGTTGGGTCATCACAACTTGAGAGGAGCTTGGCGCTTTTTTCTCGCTCACTGTAAGACCCAACCCTAAATATCAAAGAAAGATATCGGATTAAATCCCGATATCTGAATTACCAGTGCGTCCTAAACCACCGCCCGGAAGCGTGATCGGAGCATTGCTCGTTTGTGTAGGAGCCGCTTGAGCTTGAGTCGCTCCGAAAACTGTTGCACCTGCAGGCTGAGCTGAAGCTTCAGCACGTGCTTCACTCTCAACAAAACCCAAGTGAGGAAGGCACCAAACGATCAGCTGTGCACGAGATTTTACATTCATTTTTTTATAGATGTTTGTTAAATGAAATTTAACAGTCTTTTCGGTTACAAAAAGCTGATTGGCTACTTCCTTGTTCGAAAGTCCTTTCGATACAAGTTCTGCGACTTCCGATTCGCGATTCGACAAACCTTTTTGAATTAGTATATCTCTGAGCATCCTTGCTCCTCCTGCTTAATTGTTTTTGTTTATATCGTCTTAAGAACCTTAGTCTTTATAAACTTTACCTTACACTAGATCAGACAATCGACTTGGGCCTTTCGGCTAATTCAATTTTTGATCTTGAGAGTTTTTCTTCCAAATCTAGACCCCGATTTCCTTATCAAAGTCTTTATGTGAATGTCCAACCTGACTCTAAGTCTGACAGACTTAGAGGAAGAAACGCAAGACCTAAATCTCAATATTTAAAAAAAACTGGACCGACCAAATGCCACCTGAACTTCTCCGTAAAACACCACTATCGCCAGCCTCCAAATCCCCTTTACCTTTAGCAGAAGGTCCTCGACACTGTATTGAAATGACTTCAAAATTTTCGATTTCTGACATGAGACAATTGGACGGAAGCGCACGGCAATCCGATCTCAATTCGTATTTGAAGTCTGAGTTTTTGATCGCCCTTGGTCTAGATCAAGTCGCGGCAAGCCCCATCTTAAATCCCATATCGATCGATCGCTACAAGGCTTGGATTGAACTAGATCAACTTGGCTCGATGCAATATCTAAAAACGCATCTTCCTTTGAAAGAAAATCCAAAATTGATCCATGACAATCTTCAATCCGCCATCTGCGTCACTCAAAATTACTTACTTCCAAAAGTCGCAAGCACTTTGGGCTCGCTTCCTGTTCGGACGGCACTTTATTCACAAACGGATGATTATCATATTTGGCTCAAACAAAAATTAAACGTCATCATCGAAAAGCTTTCCTTCGTCTTTCCCAATGAAGTCTTTGTGCCGTTTGTTGATTCTGGTCCGATCCTCGAGCGCGATCTGGCGTACCAACTTGGGCTAGGGTGGTTTGGAAAAAACTCGTGTTTGATTCATCCAAAACACGGAAGTCTTTTTTTTATTGCAGAAATCCTCACAACTTTAAAAATTTCAGAGCCTGCTGAATTTGAACCACTTCCCGATTTTTGTGGCACCTGCACAAAGTGTATCGACAGCTGTCCGACATCGGCGATTCGAAACGACCGAACTTTGAATGCAACGGACTGCATCAGCTACATCACAATTGAAAGTAAGGGCGTGCCAACCCCAGAAATTCGAAGTCGCATTGGCGATTGGTTTTTTGGTTGCGATATTTGCCAGACGGTTTGCCCTTGGAATCAAAAGGTTTTCAGATCTATTCCTGCGCAAAATCAAAGTGAGGATTTTAAAACACGAATTTCTTCTTCTGCAATGATTGAGACTGAAGTTGAAAAACGAACAGAATTGGTCGTGTTTTTAAAAGAAATGCTCACTCTTTCGGGTAAGCAGCTTCAAAAAAATTTTAAAGGCTCCCCGCTTCTTCGCGCCGGCCCCTTTGGACTCAGACGAAATGCGATGTTTGTGATCGCCAATCAAAATCTTTTCGAACTCTCAGCCGAAGTTCAGGACTTTTTAAAAGATGAAAAATTAAGGGCTCACACCTAAGACTTTGAGCCACAAATCATTTGGTTCGATAATCTTTCGCGCGGACATATCAAAAAAGGCCGACGTAAAAATCAATTCGCTCGCCACTTGACCTTGTTTTTCACCGCTCGAAAATATCATTTGTTGCTTTCCAGTCGCGGTCTTCTTCTTGATTTCAATAATTTCAAACGTGATGTCGACTTGGTCCCGCGCCTTAAGCTCTCGCAAAAACTTAAGCTGCACATCCAAAATAATGGGTCCTTTTTTCTCGGACAAAACTTTTTCAACCGGATAGCCGCGGGAAACCATCATTTCCCAGCGCGCTTCTTCAAAAAGGGTTAAGTACGTCGCATTATTCACATGACCAAACAAATCTAAATTGGTTTCCTTAATTTGCACTGCGTATTTAAAGTTCATTAAAAGTGATACCCCATCGTTAACATCGGTTGGGTTGAACTGGAGGTCCAACTTGTTCCCGGTGTGGTTGAATTTCTCGAAAAAGAAATGGTGGAATGACTGATGACAAGTCCAATGGACACGTTTTGAAAGAAACGTCCCCAGATTCCAAGATCAGCAGTCGCTCCGGTACCATTACTGAAGCTTCCGTAAGTCTCTGAGAATCGGTAAAAGGCCCGAGCTCTCACTCCGCTCTGAAAAAAATATCCCAGGCCTGCTCCGAAACCAGTGCCTTCCTCGCGACGGCCAGAGTTCACGTCCGATCTCGTTGAAACAAGTCCACCAACATAAAATGAATTGGCCGCGATGTAACCAAGGTTAAATTGAAAGGTATTGATTGTTGAATCCAAGTCGGACACGCCGTCTTGCGCCGCAGGTACCGCGACGGATTGACTTCGGCCGTGATAAATTTGAACTTCTGACAGCAATCCTTCAGTGGTCCCATGCGTCTTTTCAAAGCAAAATAATAAAACGAAAGCAAAAAAAACATTTAAGCGAGCACGAGTGACAATTTTTTGTCTAAAATTTTTGTAAGCTTTCATTTTCAACTCTTACTTTGTGGGTTTAATTTCACAATTTCAACTCTTGTTTTCGCGATGCACCATGGGGTGATTACAGTGACAACGGTCTTAAGAAATGGTTTCAACTAGTCATGTCATTCAAGAGTGCTGCGTTGCTTTTTTTATTTTCAAGCCTTCCGACAGTGAAATTTTTCGCTGCTCCTCTTGAAGTAAACTCACATGCGTTTTCAAACCTCTCGACTGGCAGCACAATCGCCTTTGCTGGGGTTATTTTAGAAAATCCATTCGCGAGCCCCATCCAGCAGTGTTTTCTTCCAACGACTGAGGCTGGGGCCGATCAATGCGCGGCGAAGGTTTCTGAATTTAGAATCCGAATTGCAAAATCAGACCAAATTGAAACGATCAAGATTGGAAAAGCCAAAGAACTTGAACTTTTAAAGCGTCTCAAAATTGGGGATTTCTTATCTTTTCAAGGCGTCCGAGATCCTTCGCGATTCATCGAATTGAAAAATATTGATTTTGTGGGCCTACGTGATCTTGTCGGCACCTGGACGGGCGAAGACGGCAAATGCTATCACTTTAAAAACTTCACACGCTTGATCATTTCTAAGCGTATCTTAAATGCCACCTGTCCCGACTTAATTAAATCTGGATTTTCACTTACGGCCAGAGATTTCAGATATTTTATCACGCCAAGCTTGGGCTCGTGGGATGTCCTGATCAGCGACAATCAAGAGTTTTTCTCGGCCGATTTTTCTTTTCAAAATCCGAACACAATCCAAATGAGAATTTTTGATTCGAATACTGGAATAAAAACGGCCGAATTTCTTTTAAGGAAATAACGTGCTTTACCCCACTACGCCTGAACTTTTTTTTAGCAAAAATGATCCAGAGGACGTGCGCTTAGGGGATCTTTTTAAAATTCACATCAATCAAGAACTGGGCGCGAACGATTTTGCCCTTGTTGACTACCCCGACGACGAAGGAATCAAACTCAATGGGGGACGGCCCGGGGCGGCCACAGCACCAAAACTGATTCGCCAGTTTCTCTATAAAATGACTCCGACCTCAACGGATTACAGTTCAAAATTTATTGATCTCGGGGACCTACTTCCGCAGAACGAGATGGAATTTCGGCACCAGCAGGCGCGGGAAAATGCAGCGAAGCTTTTCCATCACCAGACTCGATTGATTTCGGTTGGTGGTGGTCACGACTATGGTTTTTCTGATGCGGCCGCGTTTGTCAGTTCGGCACGTGTTCGTTTTAAAAAAAAACCGATCGTGATTAACTTTGATGCCCACTTAGATGTGCGGCCCGTGAAAGAAAAACAGTTTCACAGCGGGACGCCATTTTATCGCCTCCTAAATGAGTTCCCTCAAGACAGTTTTGAATTGATCGAAATTGGTTTACAACCGCAGTGCAATTCGCCCCATCATCGTGACTGGGCGAAGGCGCGTGGTGCGAAGCTTTTTTACTTAGATGAAATTGAAGAAAGTGGTTGGGAAAAAATTTGGTGGAATTCGTCACTTAAAACGGTAGACAAGACCACACCGGTTTACGTGAGCTTTGACATCGACGCACTTCAGGCTGCCGATGGCGGAGGCGCAAGCCAAGCCTGGTCCTCTGGTTTAAGCCTCGCTGATTGCCAAAAATTTTTAAAAAAGCTCTATCAAAATGCACACGTGCAAGGATTCGGCGTGTACGAAGTGTCCCCGCCTTTTGATCGTGATTTTCAAACATCAAAAACGGCAGCCTTGCTGATCCATCAATTTCTATTTGCCTATGCACAAAGAAAATAAAAAACCAGCCCCCTTGATCACGCGCGGCTTTGGCAGCGACAACCATGCCACCTGCCACCCTGATATTTTAAAATCAATAGTTGAAAGCAATGTAGGCCATGCTCCAAGCTACGGCACGGATGACTGGACGTTACTGGCCATTTCTGAATTTCAAAAACGCTTCGGGTCCAAGTGTGATGTGCACTTTGTTTTCAATGGAACAGCTGCGAATGTTTTAAGTTTGAGAGCCGGAATCAACCGATTTGAAACGGCCCTTTGCAGTGATGTATCTCACCTTCACCATGATGAATGTGGCGCTCCGGAATTCTTTGCCGGGAAAATCGTTCCCATTGCCTCCGTCGATGGAAAATTATCAACCGATGAACTTGAAAAATATATGGTTCGAGCTGGGGATCAGCATTACTCACAGCCGACCATGGTCTCGATCACCCAGCCGACAGAACTTGGAACGTGTTACACGATTGCCGAAATTCAAAAAATTTGCGACTGGGCCAAATCCAAAAAAATGTTTGTTCACGTTGATGGTGCACGGCTTTGTAATAGTGTTTCTTTTTTGAAAACTAATTTGAAAGAAATGCTCACAGTGCCTGGTGTCGATATTGTTTCGTTCGGTGGAACTAAAAATGGCCTGTTATTTGGCGAAGCGGTTGTGATTCTGAATTCAGAGCTGAGCAGTTACTTTAAATATATCAAAAAACAATCGGCCCAGCTGCCTTCAAAATCCAGATTTATTGCGGCGCAGTTTTTGGCTTATTTTGAGCACGATTTATTTTTAAAGTTAGCTCGCCACAGCCATGAGATGGCGGTCCTTTTAGAAGTGGGTTTACGAAAACTTGCGACCGCGCACGAGCTCGCAGGACCCAAAATCCAATTTCCAGTTGAAAGCAATGCTGTCTTTGTGAAAATAAAGAAAGAACATATTAAAACACTCAAGGCGGAGCGATTTTTTTATGTTTGGGATGAAAAAACGTTCGTTTGTCGGTTGATGTGCAGTTGGGACACCCAGCCAACCGACATCGAAAGTTTTCTTCAAAAATATCAAGAACTGCTGACTTAAATTGAATTCAAAACATCTTGTGCGTGACCTTCGGCTTTTACTTTCCGAAATTCTTTCACGATTGTTCCTGACGCGTCGATGATGAAAGTGGATCGTTCGATTCCCATGACCATTTTGCCGTACATATTTTTCTGCTTGATCACATCAAAATAGGAACAAAGCTCACTTTTTTCATCGCTCAAAAGTTCAATTTTATAGTCATACTTACAAATGAACTTATCATGCGATTTGACTGAATCTCTGGAAACTCCGAAGACAATCGCGTTTTTCTTAGCGAAGGCGTCAACTAACCCCGTGAATTCTTGTCCCTCTATCGTACATCCCGGAGTGTCATCCTTCGGATAAAAATAGAGGACAATTTTTTTTCCGGTCATTGTACTCAAATTACAGTCTTCGTTCTTTGAATTCTTAACGACAATATTGGGTGATTTTTGACCGATCATGGACGCCATGTTGGAATTCGGTTTCGGTTGAGAATTGGATTTTTTGGCAGGCTTTGCTTTCGAAATTACTTTAGATTTTGATTTTGCCTTGGGGCTTTTTTTTGGCGCCGCAGTCTTGGTTGATTTTTTAGTTTTGAAGACTTTCGTTTTCTCTTTCACGGATTCCCCTATTTTTTAAGTAAATGTTCAAAGTCGTCGCGAACTTTCAACTCTTTTTCAAAGACTTGAATAGCTCCTTCAACTGGCACAAAAAGTTTTACTTCTCTTCTTTTTGTCAGGTCACGATAAATCCCACCATTGAGACTCACTTGCTGCCCGGATTTGGAGGTATAATTAAATTCGTCTAATCGTAATTCCTCCGCCGCATTATCGCCGAGGCGGTACACCGTATTTTGACACGTCAAGTGTCCCAAACGTACCGCCGCGTCCATTTGCGCTTCCATCATTCCGGTGCAGGTGCGATCAGGTCTTGTCAGAGCCTGAAAGTCTCCGATGACAGGCGCCCAGTTGGCTGAAATGAATAGAATTTCAATTTTATTTCCATGCATTTTAATTTCGGCTAAGTACTGATGCGGATTTTCACACGTCGCATAAACTTGAGTCGATGACGATCCCCAGACCACTTTGAACTGATGACAAGAAAAGCCAGGATTTGGTTTTTTAAAATTTAAATCCTGATCAATTGCAAATGATAAAACCTGAAACTGACTGGACCGGATCGAAGGAGAAATAAGACGTAGTGTTTCGGTCTCAATGCTGGCAACAAGACTCATCACGTCTTGAATCTGTTTCTTGCGAAGCTTCTCTGGATCGGGAGGACTTTTCTGTGTTGGGGTTAGGCCCGATGATTGGCTTTGATCAACTTTTGATGGATGAACGACGGAGACTTCCTTTTTCGTGCAGGACAGCCCGCCGAGAGTGGTCAGCAAAATAACATTGAAAAAACAAATTTTAGCCCTTACGCTTTTCACAAGCTTAAGACTACAGCTAAAAAGGACTTATTCACAAAAGGATTTTTGAATGACTGGAATATGGACAAAAAAATATCCACCGCAAGTTTCTGAACACATCAATTTGGATCAATATCAATCGATTATGGATGTCCTGGACGAAGCCGTTCGAAAATTTCGCTTTAAAAAAGCATTCACAAATTTTGGACATTCTCTCACTTACAACGATATCGATATTTTATCTGGCCGTTTTGCTTCGTATTTACAAAATGATCTTGGCTTGAAGCCAGGAGATCGTATTGCCATTCAGCTTCCAAACGTTCTTCAATTTCCAATCGTCCTATTTGGCGCCCTTCGAGCCGGCCTGATCGTCGTCAATACGAATCCGCTTTATACCGCGGTCGAAATGAAACATCAGTTTAACGATTCCGGAGCCAAAGCCATTGTCATCTTGGCTCAGTTTGCGCATTTACTTGAAGGCATTTTAAGTGAAACAAAATTAGAGCACGTGCTGGTCACACAAGTTGGAGATCAGCTCCCTTTCATCAAGGGAACCCTCATCAATTTCGTTTTGAAAAAAGTGAAAAAAATGGTTCCGGCCTACAATTTAAAACATCACACGTGGTCAGAAGCGCTGGCACTCGGCGGACAGAAAACGTATCAGCAACATCGCGCAAAACATGACTCCACTGCGTTTTTGCAGTACACCGGCGGCACAACTGGCGTTTCTAAAGGGGCGGTGCTAACGCATAAAAATATTATCGCCAACATGCTTCAGATTTGCGAATGGATGAAACCGAAACTTAAGGAAGGGGAAGAAATTTCCGTAGCCCCACTTCCGCTGTATCATATTTTTTCACTGACTGTTTGTTGTTTGGCCTTTGCCCGGTACGGTGCCGAAAATATTCTTGTGACCAATCCGCGTGACATCCCCGCCTTTATAAAACTATTGAAGTCGACGAAATTCACGATCATGACGGGCGTCAATACGCTTTTCAATGCGTTGGCTAATCACGCTGAAATTCGAAGTGTCGATTTCTCATCCTTAAAAATTTCTGTGGCTGGCGCCATGGCTTTGCAACAAGCGGTCAAAGAAAATTGGAAAAACTCTACCGGCACAGATGTTATTGAAGGTTACGGATTAACCGAAGCGTCACCGGTGGTGTGTTGCAACCCAATTGATGGGACGGATCGCGTGGGGACGATTGGACTTCCTTTACCAATGACGTACATCAAGCTTGTTGATGACAACGATAAAGAAGTCACCGGAGTCGGCGAGGCTGGTGAACTTTGCGTTCGCGGCCCGCAAGTCATGCAAGGATATTACAAACGCGATGATGAAACAGCGAAAGTGATTAAAGATGGCTGGCTTCACACGGGTGATGTCGCGACCATTGATCCAGATGGTTTCGTCAAAATCGTGGACCGAAAAAAGGATATGATTTTAGTTTCGGGATTTAACGTTTACCCGAATGAAGTTGAAGATGCGATTGCCAAGAATCCGAAGGTCTTGGAGGTGGCTGCCATTGGCGTTCCAGATCAGCACTCTGGCGAATTAGTGAAAGTATGCGTGGTGAAGAAAGATCCAAGCTTAACCGAGGCTGAAGTCATCGCCTGGGCAAAACAATCACTGACGAACTACAAAGTACCAAAACAAGTTGAATTTTTAACTGAATTACCAAAGACAAATGTTGGAAAAATATTACGACGAGCTTTAAGAAAATAGAGAAATAGAAGGCTTATCCCGAAGCACTGAGGGATAAGCCTTGAAAAACGATTTAGGCTTTTTTATTCCAAGATGAGCAGTATCCCTCTGAAGAGATAACTTTCCCGGTGAATTGCGGCATTTGACAACCACCGACATTCATTCCGTTCACTTTATTATCTTTGTTCAGCTTTACATAGAAAGAACATGCATTACATTTTTGATCAGCGGGTTTCACGCCTTGTTTTTCTGTGACAACGGATTTGTCTTTCAAATCAGAAAACTTATGAACGTACAACATCGCTGCCAAAACTGGATCTTTCGGGTCCGCTAAAACTGGACCGGTTGTTTTAGCTGCGCCACCACGACGACGCTCTTGAGCTCCGGCGCTTTGTGATAAAATAGATCCCGCGGCAAAAACTCCACCGACTGATAAAATCGATTGAAAAAAACTTCGACGATTCATGGACGACTCCTTATATTTTAATTTGGTGGTAGTATAGGTTTTCTCATTTGATTATCAATTAAAATTCAACTTTCAGCCGAGGGGCTCTGATTTTTAACATCGGAAGTCGTTGGGGCATTGAGCACCAAGCTACTCCCATGACTTGATACCATGACCTGAACTGTTCCTTCATCACGATGCACAAGCCAATTGGCGACTCTCAAACAAAATCTGCGAAACCTTTCAACATAGCCGTAAATGGCTGGTACCACGATCAAAGTCAAAATTGTTGAACTGATCAGTCCCCCAATAATCGCAATGCCCATGGATTGCCTCTGGGCTCCTAGCGGGGTCACCCCAATGGCAATCGGCAAAGTTCCTGCAATGAGCGCGAGGGTTGTCATCAGGATCGGACGAAGTCGCGTTTTCCCCGCTTCGATCAGGGCAAGATTTTCCGGGGTGCCTTTTTGCACGAGTTTTTGCGTGTAATCCACTAAAAGAATTGAATTTTTCGCCACGACTCCGAGTAATAGAATCAGCCCAATAATCGAAAAAATATCAAGCGACTTTCCGGTGATGAGAAGTCCAGTAAACGCTCCAGAAATTGCGAGCGGTAACGCCGGCAAAATTGAAAATGGAATGATGAAGCTTTCATAAAGCGACGCCAGCACCAAATAAATAAACAACACTCCAAGACCCATCGCGATCGACATGTTCGTGATAAGATCCTTAAAATCTTGAGCCTGACCTTCAAACTTATAGGTAATTCCAGATGGTGGTTTTAAATCTCCGGCTAAAAGTTTTTCAATTTCGACCGTGATATCACCGAGCTGCCCACCGGTTCCTAAATTTCCGGTGATCGCAATGAAGCGCCCTTTGTTCTGGCGATTAATCTGGGAATAACCCGCGACCTCTTCAGCTTTTGCAACTCGAGACAATGGAATCATGTTGAAGTTTTGATTGGGAATGTCGGTCGTGGCAAAAGTCGTCTCTAGATTTTGATTCTCTTCTGGAAACTTCAGGCGAATATCGTATTCAATTCCATTTTGCCGGAAGACCGCAGGTACGGTGCCCTCCGTGCGATAACGAAGCTCTAGTCCTGCGGTCACGGTTGAAACCCCCAAGGCTTCGGAACGTTCGCGATCAAAGACCACATGAAACTCGGGCTTTCCGCCGCGAAAATTCGTGTCGACATCCACGAGACCAGGAATTTTGGACATCGCCTCTTGAAGCTTCAAAGAATAAACGGATAGTTCCTTCAAATTATCACCGACAAGATAAAGATTGAGCGGTTTCTGCCCGCCACCCGAAATATCCACGTCGCTAACTGAAATGATCGCCTGATTTCGAAATGGCTCCACGAGTTCGCGCACTTTCTCTTTCACAAGAGTTGTGGTCATTCCTTTTCGAAGCTTGGGGTCTACGAGATGAACATAGAACTCAGACTTATTTGATTCCAAAGAAGCCGATCCGACGGTCATCGCCACCAAATCGACTTCTTTCAATCCGGTCATAAGCGCTTCTATTTTTTTCGAGAACTCGTTGGTTGCAGTCAGCGAAGTTCCCACTGGTAATTCAACTGTCACCGAAAACTCACTGATATCTGGCGGGGCGAAAAATGTCTTTGGAATAAAAGCCGTAAGCCCCATCGACGCGATAAACAAAACCAAGGACGTGAAAAGAACAAGCTTTCGGTGTCCAATCGTCCACTTCAAAATGACCGCATATCCGTTTTCGAGGCTTGTTTGGAATCGATCAAAAGCAGCCAGCATCCGCCCGACAGGCCCGGTTCCTTTGACATGTTCATGCTTTGTCGCCATGTACGCCGATAACATCGGCGCCACGGTGAATGCATCAAATAAGGAAATCAGCATCGCAAAACATACAGTCAAACCAAATTGCTTAAAAAATTGTCCGACGATTCCAGGAACAAAAGCAATGGGTCCAAAGACTGCAATCACCACAAGCGTCGTTGCAATTACAGCCTGTGTGACTTCCGCGGTTCCATCAAGGGCTGCTTGTTTTGGATCTTTCCCCATTTCCAAATGTCTAAAAATATTTTCTCGTACCACAATCGCATCATCAATTAAAAGACCGACCGCCAGAGACAACGCAATGAGAGTCATGATGTTGATGGAAAATCCCATCAAGTACATAATGACAAAGGCACCCAAAAGAGAATTTGGCAGGGCTAATCCCGTAATAAACGTGGATCTGACAGAGCCCAAAAAGAAAAAGACGACAATGATACAAAGTAGGATACCGATCAAAATACTTTCTTCAACATCCGCTACGTTTAATCGAATCGGAATGGATCCATCTCTCACAAGAATCAAACTTGAATCCAGATTTTTTTCTTTTAATGTGGCGTTGATCGGATCAACTTGAGCTTTCAGTCGATCAGAAACTTCGACCGTGTTCGTACCAGACTGCTTGTAGATTTGTAAAAATAACGCCGACTTTCCACTGATAGATGAAAAGCGCTTTGGTTCTTCTAGTCCTTCTCGAACGGTGGCGATCTCGCTGAGCTTCACGGATCGATCCGAACCCACGAAACTAACGGCCACATCCTGTATCTGACCGATAGCCGTAAATTCGCCCGTGGACCTGTAAACTAATTCAGTTTGATCGTTTGCATATTGCCCGATCGGAATATCTTTTGAAGTGTCCTCAATTTTTTTCGCAATCTGCACCATCGAAAGCTGTCGATCTTGTAACTTATTTTTATCGACTAAGATTTCAATTTCTTTTTTCCGACCCCCAACAATTCGGACTAAGCCCACATCTTTGGTACGCTCCAGCAGTGGCTTAATTGTTTCGTTTGCGATATCGTAAAGCTGATCTTCTGACAGGCTTGAGTTGACCGCCATTGTGACAATGGGCTGATCGGCTGGATCGAATCTTCGAATAACAGGCTCGTTGGTGTCCTCTGGTAATTTGGATCGAACATTTTGAATTCGATTTCGAACTTGTTGTTCGGCTTCCTTAATATCTATACCCAGGCGAAACTTAATGATGATCACGGCTACGCTATCGTAATTATAACTCGTCACCGTTTCCAAACCTGGAAGCGAAGACACTTCGTCTTCTACAATTTTTGAAACCTGACGTTCGACGTCAACGGGTGATGCCCCTGGATACAGAATTTCGGCAAAAACTACGGGGAACGTCACATCGGGAAATTGATCCACGGGCATATTCTTATAACTGATGAATCCCACCAGCATCATAGAAAGAACCAAGCAAACAATCAGGATGGGTCTTCGAATTGAAAATTCAGCTAAATTCATAATTAATTCCCTTCAAACAGAAGACTGGAGGCTTCCAATTTTCTTAGCGTTGACTTGGCTTTTAATGCATTCACGATCGCTTCGGCGGCTTCGGTTTCTGCGGTGACAACGGTCGCAGTCACCGTCCGGCCTCGCGAAAATTTATCGCGCTCCGCCTTCAAGCGCCGATCTTGAAAGCTTGAAAGTTGTTTTAAATTTTCTACATTTTTTAAGACCACATCATAACGACGCAGAAATTCACTCCACGAATCGCGTCCCTCATCCAACGCCTTTTGACTTTGAAGGGCTGCCGCTCGAGCTTCGCCAAGACTTGCATCTTCAAAAGCCTTTTTTGCGCCTGTTCCAATTGGCATCGAAAATGCGATTCCAATGGTAGACTTTGGAAGTTTTCCATCAGTCACATTTGAAACGGCGTCCGACGTTGTTCGATCAAATGAATTCGACGCATACGTGGCAAAAGCGGAAAGATCAGGTTTCAGTCCGTCCAGCTTTTCTTCCGAGATCAAAATTTTAATCTGAGCTTCGGCAATAGCTAACTGAGCTGCTAAGGGCAAAACGTTTGATCTTTGTCGAAGTCGATCGACATTCAGGCTTCGGCGTTTTTCCAGATCTCCGTTGATCATCGGCAGCGGTTCGCCGTTTGCTAGCTCTAGATTCTGTCGTAACTGACTTTCCTGCGCTTTCAATTCATCTTCAGCCGTTAAAAGCTGAACAGCTCGAAGGGATCCCAGAGCTTTTGCGTTCATCAGATCCGCCTGATCACTAATCCCGTTGCCGACCCTGTTCTGAGTCCACTTCTCAAGCTTCTGTGCACGATCTAAGTTTTCAACCTTAAGCTTTAAATCTTCCTTCGCTACGATATAGTCCCAAAAATCATTCTCAGCATCAATGAGTGCGCGACGATATTCTAGATCACTCGCTTGAAGTTCGATTTGTGCCGTCAACTTTTCACGACTTAAAATACGCTTGGTATTGGAACCGAATCCATCTTTCCAAAGCGACTGTTTGACAGATAACTCCACGGTACCGGTTGTATATTCTCCAAGACTCGGAACTAGGGGATTTGTCACATCCACTTCATTTCCACTGACCGTGACCGCCGCCGCTGTTCCTGATTGAAACTGTTTTTGGATTCCAACTTGGGCCGTCGTAATTTCTGATTTTTTCCCGAGCTGGTTAGGCTGGGACTCATCACTAATTCGGACGACCTTTGACGTCAGAATCGGCTCTAGATTTAATCCAGCTGCACTGGATTTGAATTGGCTCGACTCCATTTTTGCCTTGGCAGCCAAAACCCGCCGACTTCGTTCTTCAACGAGTTTTAAATATTGATCTAGATCTATAGTTTCGGCACTAAAACTACTGAAACTAAAGGAAATAAAGACAGATAAAAAAAGAATATTCAAAACTTTCACAACAAGACTCCCTTTAAATAAATCGATAAGATCTGGTTTTTGAGCTGTTCCGTATTCGTGCGAAAAAGACTAAAATCTTGTCTCAACTGTTGATCACAGGACATCATTTCAAAAAAACCAAAAACACCCTCAGATAGAAACGTAAAAAAGAGTGGCGCCGAGATGTCCGTTCGAACAATCCCCTTTTCTTGAGCTCTTAAAAAAACATGAACAAACTTCTGCAAAAGCGGATAAAAAATTTCTGTATGAATTTTTTTTGAATGCGGGAGGCCTTCAATTTTTTCTCTAGAAAAGATCTGACAAATCTCAGGATGCTTCTTTCGCATTTCGATCAACATCGTGACAATTCGACCCATCTCAGTCACAAAAATTTCTTGATTCATTTCCTGCCGGTCGAATTCATCTAGAAGCTGTAAGAAACCACTTTGGATTTCATTGGCAAAAGATCGCATGACTTCGACATAAAGGCCTTCTTTGCCACCGAAGTGGTACGAAATCATAGAAATATTAGCCTCGGCGCGACTGGCAATGTCACGCGTACTGGTTTTGTCGTATCCCTTTTCAGCAAAGAGCTTTGCTGCAACTCGAATTATTTCGGACTTCAAATCGGACATGTTCTTAAGCTTATGGAAATAGCTTCGAAATGTCATGCAAAATTCAATCAATCGATTGATTGTGAAAAAAAATCAATACAAATCAATGGTTTAGGTCAATCTGTTGATGATCAAAATGAGAAAAGCCCAGGAGTCCTGGGCTTTTCAATAGCTCTCAAGCTAAAAAAGTAAGCTTTTAAGTTCCTTTTTTACAAGCTTCGCACTCATGCTTTTTTGGCGTCGCAGATGCATCCTTATCCGTCGATTGCTCAGCCGCAGCTTTACACATCGCACATTCTTTGTGGAAATGCCCACATGATGAAAACAACATCGTCGCCACAAGACCGATCAATAAACTTTTTAATGATAATTTCATAAATTCCTCCTGCTTAATGTGTATTTAGCGTAATCAAGCTCTTCCATTTGCACAAGCCGTTACTTTGTTTGAATCTCTGTGGTCTGTAAATGAGTTTTAAAAAAGCGAAGCAAATGTCCAATCTCAAGGATTTGATTTTCTTTTTTACTGGCCCCATGACCTTCGTCTGCAAACAAAATCAGTTCAGACTTTAATCCTTTGGCCGTGATCGCTTCATGTATTTGAATCGCCTCGCCTGCCGGAACGCGCGGATCATTAGCTCCTTGAATGATGAGTAGAGGTGCTTTGACTTGATCTATGTAGGTGACCGGTGAAAGTTTTCGGAGTGAGTCCTTATCCTTTTCTGGGTCGCCGTACTCACTGATTCGCAGAACTCGCCTGAACGGTGCCGTGTTGGCCAAAAACGTACTCAGATTACTAATTCCGACAAGGGACACGCCGGCATCAAAACTTCCTGCAAATTTGGTCATGGCCATGAGTGTCGAATATCCGCCGTAGCTCCAACCCATACTTCCGACCTTGACCGGAACTCCCCGTTCATCTTTCCAGTTGGATTTTATCCACAGAGCCGCATCCTCAATGTCGGTGATGACATTTTCCCGAAGCGGTCCGTTATCGCTTTCAAGCCATTTTTTTCCATACCCATCGCTTCCACGAACATTAGGTTCAACAAAAATGAAACCTTCATTCACAATCGCTTGACCATAAACATCGAAGCCAGCGGTACTTTGAGCCTCTGGACCACCATGAAAATGAACAATCACGGGACACAAATAGGCCCCTGACGAATTTCGACATTTTTTAGGAACTCTTGAAAACATGGGAATTTTGGTCCCATCGCGCGCGGTGTATTCAGACAATTCAGCGACTGTGAAATCTTGTAAATTCACTTCCGGAGCTGATGGCAAAACCCATTGGGTTAATTTTTTTGTATTCCAATTATACGAATAACTCAGCCTTGGACTTTGCGCGGTGATCAGACCAAACATGGTCGTGGTTCCATCTTTCGACGTCGATCCAGCAAGCACGTGGTCGGCTTTGAAATTTCCGGGTAATTTAAATTCAGGAAGCTTGAGCGACTTGTAGGTTTTTGCATCTAAGGCGTAAAGTTCCGTGTATCCACCTCGATTGACCGTGTAGGTGATCCGCGTGCGTTTTTCATCAATATCAAAATTATTGACGTCCCACTTCAGATCCTTTGAAGAAATGAGCGTTCGCTTTTTATCTTGAAAAACGAAAAGCTTTTTGAAGTCATCTTGATTGGCAAGAACAATGTAGTCTCCGGGAGTGGCACCGTATTGAACCGAATAATCTTCATTTTCATTTTGGCCTAAAACCGGAATCAGAGACTTGTTGTCTTGCGTGAAATGATAAAATTCTTTAATCCTACCGCCTCGATATTTTTGTAAAAGCAACTGCGCCCCTTCATTTCGATAATCGGCAATTAGCCAAACTCCATCTCCTTCAAACACCAGTGATCTTTCCCGGGATTCAAGATTCATTTTGTAGATATTGAAATTTTCGGATTTCACGTCATTCGCGGTAAAGTAAATGAATTTCGAATCCGACGTCAGAAATGAAAAATAGGCATTCACCTTTTCTTTACGAAAGAGCTCCGTCATTTGATTCGTTGCAAGATCAAACAAATAAAGGCCGGGATTTTCTTTACCCCCTTCATCTTTTGAAACGATCAGAAACTTTCCATTTGGCGCCACCGCGAGAAGACTCACGTTATCGTTTCCAGTTGTCAGCTGCTGCGGGAAGCGCCTCGGCCCATCGATCATCCACACGTGCGACTGCCCGGTCACGCGCCAACCAAAATAAAGTGATTTATTATCCGGAGATAGCATCCCCATTCCAGGGGCTGAAACATCTAATAACTTTCGAAGACGATTGGATAAATCGGTCGGAATTGAACCCGGAGCATATTTCTTTAAAACTTCTGGAGAAACGCTTTCTTGTCCAAGACCTTTGTAGGATTCATTTTTAACCTTTCCAGCGCAGGAGCATAATAGAAACAGGAGTCCGGTTAATTTAAGTTTCGATTTTATTTTCAAAGAGAACCTCCGCCTACGATTTACGAACCAAAATATTTTTTGGTTTTTGAATTTTCTTTTAACCATTTTTAAATTCTCATTCGTCAAACGCTAGTCGAGATTGCAAAAGGTCTCGTCGAGGTCACACGCAGTGACCCACCAATGGCCACATTGAAATCACGGAGGACTTATGTTTCGAAATCAAAAGAGTACAAATCGAACACCCCGATCGAACACGATACATCAGGCCCTAGGCATCATCTTTTTAAGCTTATGGATTTCAAGCTGTGCACCAGAATCCTCTACTGAACAAAAAGAATTTAATACTGAGGGAGCGACCAAAGAGGAGGTCCAGTCCAATGTCATTTACGGAATCGACGGGCGCCTTGATCTGTATCAAGTCAGTGATGATCGGTTAAAGCGACTTGCAAGATCAACCGTGGCTTTAATTAAATCCGAGGAATTAACGGTCAATGGCACGGAAACTATGATCAAAGGAAAAAACTATGGCACCAGCCGAAACTTATGTGCCAGTGAAAAATTTAGAGAACAAAACACATCCGCTTTTTGTTCAGGCTTCTTGGTCAGGTCCGACGTGATTGTGACGGCCGGGCATTGTATCCAAGACATGCGCGATTGTTCAGGAACAAAATTTGTTTTTGGTTTCGCAGTTGAGCAAGCAGGCGTTCTTCCTTCTCGTATTCCTTCGCAAGATGTTTATGGCTGTGCTGAAGTTTTAAAAACCTTTCAGATCGGTAGCGGGGCTGATTATGCGGTGATCCGCCTCGATCGCCGCGTGCAAAACCGCGAGCCACTTAAAATGCGAAATGTTGCAAGCGATGGCCCCATCAGTATCGGCGAAGAACTTGTCGTCATCGGGCACCCTGTCGGACTTCCATCAAAAGTGACCGCCGGCGGTCGCGTGCGCGCCAACTCAAACCCTGATTTCTTCGTTGGAAATGTCGACACGTACGGCGGGAATTCTGGGAGCGCGGTTTTCAATCAAAGAACGGGACTGGTCGAAGGAATTTTAGTTCGCGGTGAAACAGATTTTGCACAACAAGGATCGTGCGTCGTTTCGAAAGTCTGCACCGAAGACTCGTGTCGTGGCGAAGACATCACGCGAATATCACAAGTCGCTCCGTTCATTCCCTCGGACAACGGCAATGGCGAGGAACCTCCGCCTCCACCGCCAGTTCAAAAAGAATCCTTTCGCGCGAACGTAAATCGATCGATTCCAGATAACAATCAGCAGGGAATTTTAAATAGTCTGACGGTGGGATCGGCCTCGCGGGGACGAAAAGTTTCCATCTTGGTGCAGTTAAAACACCCCTTCATTGGCGATCTTCAAGTTCAAGTGATTTTACCAGATGGCAAAGTGGTGACTCTTCACAACCGCGCGGGCGGTGGAGCTGACGACATCAATAAATCATTTGAAATTACCTCTCAAGTCGCTGCCAGCGTTTCCGCCGGCAACTATCGCTTGGTCGTCAAAGATCTTGCAAGACGCGATGTCGGTCAGCTCGTGAGCTGGGGAGTCGATTTCGAATAACTATTTCTTTTTGAGTAAATCCTGTAAATTTTGAAACGATGAATTTGCAAAACCGGATTTCTGAGTTGAGACCTCTCTCCAAGATTGATCTTCCACTTCAGTTGGAAGGCTCAACGAAATCCGGCGCTGTTCAAACAGCACTTCGCCAATTTGAACTTTAATCTTGTCACCTTTTTTCTTATTCTCAAAAGCTTGCACGTCCCCAGAATCTCGCCATTTTGAGCGCGGCAGTAAGCCCGTAATTCCCGGGGCAATATTCACAAATAGACCATAACTTTCTTTTTTCTCGACGGTTCCATCACACTGAGTTCCAACAGGATACTTCGTGGGAACACTCATCCATGGATCCCCTTCACCGCCCGCTTGCTTGATGCTGAGCGATAGCTTCATACGCCCGTCCACTTCCCCCATGGAAATCACTGCGCACTGAACTTTTTGACCGATCGTGAGAACTTCCGATGGATCCGCTAAGCGGGACCAGCCAATTTCAGAAATGTGGCAAAGGCCTTCGACTCCGGACTCCAAGCGAATAAAGGCACCGAATTTTTCCATACGGGTCACTTCGCCGTTCACGAAATCTCCAGCCTTGGTTTTTTGAAGGAAATCACCTTCGTTTTCAGCCTTTTGCAAATCCAAAAGTTTACGTCTTGAAACAACCAGATTACGTCCCTTTGGGTCGTATTGACTGATGATAAATTCAAATTTTTTATTTACATAAGAGGCATGATCCTGAACTTTATAATCCATCTGGCTCACAGGACAAAAAGCCGTCTTATTTTCAATCTGAACTCGAAATCCGCCGTTACAGACTTCGGTCACGCGACCCTCAACTGGAAGTTCCATATCAAACGCGTCTTCCAAAGAATCAAGCCCCGACTGAGATTTTTTCGATCCCGTCCTGGCAACTCGAACTTCTCCGCCCTTCACCGCAACAACGGTCACATCAATGCGGTCGCCTTTTTTAAATTTAAATTCTCCAGCTTCATCTTTTAACTCCATCACTTGTATCAAAGCATCAGCTGTGGTCGGCGTGGAAACAAAAGCTTCATCTTTATTGATCGCAAGAATTTCGCCTTGAAACGTATCACCAGCGCGAAGTTTGCCGCCAATTTTTTTAGAAGTTGAAGATTCAAACATCGCGGCGAAGTCATCGGATTCAAGTCGAGAAACGGCTTTTTTTGGAGCGTCGTCACCCTGGTTTTCGTCAAAGAGTGAATCATTAGTGTTCGTCGGTGCACCGAATCGATTTTTAGACATGGAAAAGGACCTTTCTCAATTTCGACATCCCTTGTTGGACCAGGATCGCGTCTGCGACTTTTCCATCAAAGAGTGTTTTTACATTTACTGGACTTAATTTTTGTTCACTTAATTTATAAAACGTTTTCATTGGTTAGGTAAGTACAGTTTATTGAAAGACTACTTTTGCTTTTTTTCACGCCGCTTGACAGAAAGCGTGAGTTCGAATTCGGCAACTCGTTCAGTTGGGCTTACGCTGGGAACGATGGCGTACGCTTTCATGGTTCGATTGATGCGTTCGGGATTCGCTTTGGCTTCTTCAATCTGTTCAACAACGGTTTTTGCCTCTTCGCAAATGAAGTGGACATCTCCTTCAGCCCTGCGAAGAAATTCAGCTTTGAAGTCTTTAAACAAGAAATCAATACGAAGTCCCGAATCTTCGATCAATTTAACCGCTAGCATCGCAATGCTGAGTTCAGCGCCAATCGCCAAAGCCCCAAAATACATCGCTCCAAGGTGATTTTTAGTGCGGTAACCGAGTGAAACCTTCAAGACCGTCCGCTCTGGACTGGATTCAAGTATTTTAGGCCCAACGAAACCAATGAGAGGAATTTTGGCCCACGAATAGGCCCATAGAAAGAAGTTTTGTTTTAATCGCTCTGGAAAAAAAGAAGTACTCACTGAAAAAGAGTACTAATGGACTAATATAAAGTCTCTAAATATTCGACAACGTCGGCGCAGCGCTCAAGATTAAGCTTACAATCTTTGATAACTTCGATGGCTTTTTCTTGAGAAATTTTGTCATCGGCGATCAAGTTTGCAAGATGGCTTTCAACAGGATCCGAATGCTTGTAGACCGACTTGTGCTGTGGCCAAAGATTCGCTTCATCATTCGAACCACCAATGCTCAGCGGAATAAAGTGATCGATTTTGAAATCACCTCGTGGAAGCTTCCGGCAGTTAAAACCTAATTCTTGGTCGTACGCTGCGAAAATTCTATTTTTCAAATTTGTTTCAACATCGCGATTGCAGTACGCAATCTTTGCTGGGTACCGATGCGCATCAGGCTTGTCACAAAGAGCACCAGGAGTTTTATCAAGGACCGGACCATCTGGAAATTTGTGTGAACCAATTTGTCCAGAAAACGCACTCATTGAGAAAAGTGCGACAGACAGCATCATGACGATATGAGACTTTAGAACTCTCGTGGTGTTCAGCATTACCCCTCCATAGTCAGGCATTTACGGTACCTGGTAGAAACGCCGTCCCATATTGACAGCTTATATTTCGGATCATTAAAAACTTAGAAAAATGTAACCGCACACCTGACATCCTGGCAACCTGATAAAAAGGATTTTGAAATTTTCGCAAAGCGGCAGAAGCCCACCACTTATATGCTCGAGTCTTAGACACACAACATTTCAAAGAGGTTAACTGCTTTTCTGTTTTATTTTTCGCTTATATTTTTGGTTTCGCGCTTTAGCGGTGTTCTAGCCAATAGCGAATAGCCTGATAAACTTCGCCTCGTTCATCCAAATTACAGGTGGTGCAATGGGGATTACGAGTGACTCGATACTGGATGTCGTAGGTGATGAAGCTGGGCTTCGCAACGTAATACGAATCTGTTGCGGAGGTGACTCCGAAGTGAGGGAACTGCCCCGATGGCGGCCGATGGCACATCACACATTTTGGTTGAATGTATTCTTGAAATAGAAACCGATAACCATCGAGCCCCGACATATCGGTTGGCTTTGAGGCTTTGAAATAATTGACTGAACCTAGTCCTTCTGGAACGGCAGTTTCAAGCCATATAAAATTTTCAGGCGTACTTGGAGGATCTACCAAGGCTTGATTCTGCGAGCCCTTTTCAATCGAGCAATTTTGAAAAAGCAAAACAAGCACACCGGAGGCTAAAACAAGACCTAATTTGAACCTAACGACAGAGAGATTCACCCCTTTATGGTAGCACGATTTTATCCTCTCTTAATCGAAATGAAATAAATCTCGGCACATGTCCAAGTTTGAAACAGTCGGATATTCCATTACCAACTGAGGGCGCTCCGCAAAGATCAGTTTCGCTGGCTCAACCTTCGCACTCATCATTGCATGGTCTATTTATTTGTTTTTATAGCGCTACTGAATGGAACGCTTCAGGCAAGTCCTCGGGTTTCTTCTCATTCGGTCGTATCGATCAATACATCCAGCCCACATCAAGTGAACCAAAAAACTCATCCGCGCCTTTTAAGTCTCAATGTTCAAAGAATCTTCTATGCTTCCTTTTTTGCGACAGATTTCAATATCCAATATGTGGCTGAATCTATTTTAAAAATGGAATCAGAAATCAATCGTCAGGAGTTCAGAGATCGTCTTCTCAAGAAAAATTTGATGAATCGTCATCAAGCCACCGACCAAGATGTTGAGCGCTTGCTGACAACAATTTCCGACTACTATCAAGACTTAGTCACACGTGATCTTCAAATCTTACAATCTGTCGGTTCACGAGACGACATTCAGCACTTCCAAACTGAACTCGCCGATTTCGAACGGGCACTGGCCAGCAAAATTTCTGATTTTCAGCGCCAAACTCCAAAAATGGATTCAAAACATCGAGCCGGTTTTATCGCCGTGATGTTTGTGGTTGCCCTGGCCGGTGCGGCCCTCATGGCAACTGGCGGTATCGGAGTATTGATTGGTATCTCATTCACTCTTATCGGCGGCATGGGATCTTTGGGAGAAGTCGTGAGCTGGCTCACCGAAGAAACGAATGCGAAAAAATCGCACTATCTTGTCTCCGGCGAAACGCAAAGAGCAACCCTTTATGAAAAACTCGCGCTTCGCTTAAAAAATATCAACACCATGGTTCAAAGACGAATGCCTTAATCGCTCACTCGTCTTTTCGAGCCATTCAGAAAACTCGAAACAATCAGATTCAAATTTGAGCTGCTGTTAACAGGCGCAACGGCGACCACAAATCATTATGTTTCAAGGGATTTTGACCTTGCCAAGGATTTTCATTTTCCGTAGGTTGTGTCCACTAAATAAAAGGATATTTATGAAACTTTTTTGCCTTGCTCTCGTGGCGCTCGTTCCCGTTTTTTCTTTAGCACAAACGTCAACTTCGACTGAAAACCTTGCAAGCCTTTCTGCAGCTCTGAACAGAGTCATCGCGGAAAAATCTCAGATCGCGGGCGTCGAAGAAGTTCCTTCAAAAATTACACCTCCCGGAGAGGAAGTTCTCAAACAATTATCGAACGATCTTGAACTTTGTCAGTCTTCGAAATCGAATGAACCAGAATTGGTGGTCGTTGAAGAAGATGGAGTCAGCATCAAATTAAAAAAGTTTGATCTGCGAATTTACGGCGACAAATGCCCGCTTGAAATCAGCGCGAGTCTCAAAGCCAACGAACAGACGAACGTTAAATTCGATGGGGTTTTTGCATTGAAAGTGGTCTTTAAGTCCGAAAGCTACATCCAAAAATACAAAATGAAGTTCATTGAAATGAACGGTGTTTTCAAAGCCAATGCGGAAAAGAAAGGTGCCGTTGTTCACCTTCCCGTTCACGTGAAAATTTCTGGACAAAGTGAAAGCACGGAACTTGGCCTGATTCAGCAAGAGATGTCGTATGATATTACGATCGATGCGAATCTTGCGCAGTTTAATTTTAATGTGCTGGCTGAACAACGAGCGCAAATTTCATTCGGCGGAAAAACACAAAAGGGTTACAGCCGATCAAAAATGGCCGGATTTTCTCAGCCCGAAGTTGTGTATCAGATTGATGAGCAAAATGTTTCCGAATCTGAATTTCAAACGTTTTTACAAACATTTGTCCTTCCAGATCTAGTGAGCGAAGAAGATCCAGATGCGCCCGACAATAAAGTTTCAAGCCAATGCACGGTACTTGCTTACGATAAAAAGAAAGTTTCCGCGGCAGTTCTAAAGCAACAGATGCTCAGTTCAAATCTACAATCTGATGGCCAACTTCTGCGTGGACAAGTGTGCATGTCGGGAGCTCCATTGCCATACACTCAGGATGGCCGATCTTATCAAGCGCAAGTGACATTCGGCGAAGAATGGATTTCGTTTTTATCTCAAAGCAAGGGTGGAACAGAAAAGTCTGCCAGCGTGTTTGTTCTTTACAAAGATGATGCCCCTCTAACTAAAGAAACAGAAACGCAAGTTTTGGGTCTGCAGTGTCGCCCCGTACCCACATGCCAGTAATGCTATTTTTTGCTTTCATTTTTCCGCTGATGAGTTTTGGTCAGGTCGAAATTTCTGATCCAGAACAGAGGCTGAATTGGCTTCCTGGAATTAAGAATGGAAGCCCGTTTTCGACCGCATTTGCTTGCGATCAGCCCACCAGTTTTTTTGTCAAAACCGGTACGTGCAAAGTCGTCTGCGAATTTGCAGTTTGCGAAGAAGATTGTGGCTGGCAAAGTAAAATTGTCGAAGCTTCTTTTCAACCAGAAAAATGTTCCGATAGCCAACTTTCAATTTTCTCTTCACTAGGACATGATATTCTCGTCACAGCGCAAGACTATGATTCATCGTCCAGGTCACTTGCCTTAACGATCATGAAGTCGATCGGATGGCTTTATGATGGAATTGAGAAAATTCAAGTCGATCAAGCGATGTTCCCAGTTCCAAAAAATTTAATTGAAAATGGCGAAATGAAGCCCATCAATCTCACTGTGATCGCTGTTTCCTTGTTTCCAGATAAATTGAAGAATGAGTCTACGGGACTTTTTATTTCTTTGGATTTAAATCAGACTGGTCTAAACCAACTGATCTGTATTAGCTCGGTTGGACAGTGCGAAAAAAATAGTGAGTATTTCTTTAAACGAAAAGGACTCGTCAATGCGTTCAATTAAATTTCTAAGCTCTTCGGCTTTAGTACTCGGCACTTTCTTGTCAATTTTGACTTTTGCAAACTCTGGCGGCTGGATTAGCTCGGGTGGCGAAGTTTTCAAAAATGCCAAAAATCCATGGTTTGTGAAGAATACAACGGATGTCGCTTACTGCGTGCAGTTTTCACAGGACGAATTTTCGATTCCAAAAAGTGAAGTTTTGCCGCTTATTGAAGAATCCATTCAATACTGGAAGTCGCAGCTGGATGGAAAACTTTCTGTCGATTTGGGCGGTGCAAACGCCATCCTCCCCAACCAGGTTCGTGTGGCCACTCAAAGCTTTTCTCTCAATGCGAGCTGTCAAGGAAACGAAGACCTCGTTTTTAAGTTCGGTTACGAAACATTAGACAGCGAAGAATTGAAACACATGAAGGTGCCAGAGAATTTCTTGGGTCTCACCATTCGTAAAGACTACAGCGACAAAGACTTAAAAGGTCGCGGCATTATTTACGTTTCGGGTGATCGCGGAAAACACGCTTATAAAAAAACCTCAAAAGATGTGATTGAAGAGGCCTGGAAATATCCCAAACTTCTTCAGTACGTTTTGATTCATGAACTAGGACATGTGTTTGGCCTTCCTCATTCTGGGTCTGGCCTGATGAGCGAAGTTTTTCTGGATCAGCTGCTCATTCGAAAATTCGCAGCCCTTTTTGTGCGGGAACCCTTAGCTCCTTTTATCAAGCCGACGGAATCGTCTGAAGTTTGCAATGATGAATTACTGCCAACGGGAAGTCAGAGTTTTATGGCTCCTTATTTTTCTTTAAAATTTAAGGTCGACTGCTTGAAGCTTGAGTTATCTGAAAAGAAGAATGAATTCACGATTCTTACACGAAAAGCGGCAGGCCCGCCCGACTCATGGTCTCAAATCGGAAAGCTCGTTTTAGCTGGGAATGAATTGATTGATTTTTCGTTAAAGCCAGCTTTAGTTTTACAAGTGACCGAAGAACAAAAAGTTTTTGAAGTGTTGGACTCTTCGTTCTTAATCGGGCCACTTTTTCAAAACTACAAAGTCGATGGCCACATTAATTTTGGAACTTCGAAGCAAACGTATTCGGTTCAAGTGGATTTAAGTCCCGACGCCATTGTGGTGTATGGATTGTATGAAAACAGGGTGCGGCAAATTTATAGCTTCGGAAATCCATTGCTCTACAGCATCTTGAAGCCATTTTAATAAAAAAAGGGAAGGGTTTTTCAACCCCTCCCCCAAGCGATCAAGCATGCAAAGCCTTATTACTTTACCGTTGATTTCTTTTGTTGTTCACATTCGTAATTAATCTGCCATTCTTTCAGTTTCGACGTGGAAACTTTTCCCGTCGTTGTTTCCGAAGGATCTCGGCCACCAGATAACATGGGAACTCCGAACAAGGACCCAACCGTCACTGAATTTTCGCCGGCATTCTTAGACGTGTTCGAATTAGTCGTTGCCTCTTCGCCAATAACAACTTCTCCTTCTTCTAAGATTTTAACGCCAGCAGTGCCGCAGTTGGACTTCATGAGCTGCGTCGCTTTTTGACGATCTTCATCACGATGTTCAGTTTTTAAAGCAATGATACCATTTGCGTTCGGCTTCTTTTTTACGTCTCTGGCATACGGTTGATACGGCACCGACTGACAAGAGCTCACAAGACCAACCACAAGCAAGAGAGCGAAATTATTTTTTATAAGATTTTTCATATTTTAGGACCTCTTTCTTTCAAATCGTCTTAAAGACTAAAAATGTATCCAGCTTGAAGTAAGTAACCTGTCGACGTGCCGCCGGCATCTTTGAATACTTTTGTAAGACCATAGTTATAACTGAAATCGACACTCACGCGACCGCCCGCCAGCCCTAGTGCCCAATCAGCTCCGATACCTGCTTGAGTCAGAACACCAAACGTATTAACTTCAGACTTGATGTCGATGACCTCAGAACCAAGACTTGTATTTTTTGCCGTCATCACGAAAGTTGGAGTCAGTCCTGCTTTCCCGTACCACTGAGTCCCTTCTGATGAAGGATTGAAATTGTACTTCGCTCGAACGGGAATGGCGATGTGGTTGATTTCAGTTTCAGATAGCGTGATCGAAAAAATCGAAAACAAGTCCGCCGACTGTTTCGCACCAGTTTCGAGGTATTCTAGGCCTGTTTCAAGTTCAAGGCTTTTCCCCATCATCGGCAGCTGAACCAGAACTCCGGCTGAACTTCCGCCTTTTGATGAATTTGTCACAGAAGGATCAAGAGCTGCTCCTTGAATGTTGAAGTACGTGTAGCCAAGGCTTGGCACGATCTTCATGGAATTAAATTTCGAAGCACTTGTCGAGCTGCTTGGTGCGGCTTGGCTCAATTGGGGCAGCGCCGATAGGCACACTGCAAGAGCAACGGTCTTCACATCGATCGGACTTGAGATTTTTAAAAACGGTTTCATTTTCTTTCCTTTTTTGGTTTGTTGTGATCGCTTTGTTTCGTTCGAAGTCTTGTGACTCAGAACAATCTCAGGCTGCCTCGCGAGCTATATAAAATGTATTATTTAATTTTAAAATTTCTTGCTTTTTATTATACTTTTAATATAATTTCATGATATTCAGATGGAAAGCAGGTTTTGCGTGGCGTTTATCATTTACGAGTATTCGGACTACAAATTGGTCCTTAAAGATCGAGTCAAAGATCTGAAAGCTACAAAACCGAAGTACAGCCTTTTGTATCTTTCCCAAGTTCTCAAAATTCAGTACACGTTCTTATCTAAGGTTTTAAATTCAAGTTCTCACAATCTCAGCGAAGATCAAATTTTTACTCTCGGCTACGCCCTTGAGTTCTTAGATGATGAAGTCGACTACCTGATGCTTTTAAGATCGCATCAAGCAACCACAAGCCAGATCCGAAAAGATTTTTTATTTCGAAAAATATCGGCACTACAAAAGCGACACAACCTGAGCCTCAATACTGAAAAAAGCCTATCGACTTCGAACAGTGTCGATGAAATGCAGTTTTTAATGGATTCGACAGCCCTACTCGTTCAGGTGGCTCTTTCAATCAAGAGCTTCCAAAAAAATCCACTGCTCTTGGCTTCGAAACTTGGCGTCGATAACGGGCGGGTAAAGGAAATATTGATCCTCCTTGACCGATTAGGACGCATTGATTTCGATGCAAATGAAAATGTCATCCGTAAAATTATTCAATCACGTTCCCACTTCGGCAAAGATCATCCGCTCACGCGTACACACCAACTTGTGATGAAAACGGCGCTCAACCAACTTTCTTTTTCGAGGCCAGAAAATAAGAAAGAAAATATGTTTGTGACATTTACAACGGATACAACCGGATTTGATCGGATCAAGACACAAATCAAACAATTCACCAGTGACGTGCAGAAAATTGCGCTTGAACAGAAACACACGAACGTCTATCAAATGAATTTAGATTTCGTGGAAGTGCTTTCGACTCTTTAGGGGCGATACCAGTTTTGGGTTCTACCGATGAACGAAAAGCCGATATAGCCACGGACCTTTAATTTTTGGCCATCATCTAAAATCTCGAGATTTACTTTATAGTTTTCACCATTTTCTGGATCCAGAATTGTCCCACCACTCCATTTTAGATCCTGAGGATCTGATTTTTCCTTGGTGACATTTTTTAAAATCTCAAGCCCTACGATTGGTTTATCTTTTTCTTCACCTTTGCATTTTTCACAGGTGGTTTTATCATCGGGCTTTGGAAATGTTTTTTTAATTCGACCGAAGAATTTTCCATCACGTTCAAAAATTTCGATAATGGCGCGCTCGGATTTTGACTTGTCATCAATCGTTTTCCACTCCCCAAGGATGGTTGGGGGCGCGCTGGGTGGCGTTTGAACTATCGATTCATCTGAAATTGCTTGAAGTGAAACAAATAAAAAAAGTAAGGGGATGATTTTCTTCATCCCCTTACTTTGATCTTAAAATCGATGTAGATCAAATATTTTGATTACAGATTAATTTGCGAAACTTTGCAGGTCGTCGTTGAACTTGTGCGCGTCTCAGTTCGGCAGCTGCGACTTGAATAGTTCTGAACTCGCATTGCTTCAGGAACAACTGCTGACATATTCGCTAAGCTCGAACCAGGAAATCGCGGAGGACGATCTGGGTTACGATTTTCATTTGGATCTGGCTTCGGGCTTGAGTCCCCTGGAACACGGTAACCTTGATCTCGATCACGGTCGCCGTCACTCGACGATCCGCCGCTAGATCCGCCATCATTGCGGCCATCATAACGAGGTGGATTTGGAGTGTATCCACTGTCGCCACCACCATAACGAGGAGTTGGTTCACGATAGTCTTCGCAAACAAGTTCTTCACGTGACGAATAATCCGTATCACATCGAACATCAACAGTTCCGACAACATCGCGTCCTCGTTTGACTTCAATTCGGTTCACAACTGTTGTGTCCCCGCCTGAAGTTGATGAATCGACAACGTTTTCGTTCCCGAAAGTCACTTCTCCAAGGTCTGAAACTTTTTGTTTCAGGCTTGCGACTGCTGCATTGGACTTCATCTGCTCGCGAGCTTGTCCAACAAGCGATGCGCGAAAGTCTTCAACGCGGTTTTCATTGAGCAGTTGCAACGAATTTTGAACTGCTTTCTTTGATTCGGACCCTTTTTCTCGGCATCCAGAGACTGCTGCACTTAAAATTAGCACAGACAGCAACACTATTTTTTTCATGACCCACCCACTTTTTTGAAAAACAAAGTGTGACGTCTCCCGTGAATTCGACACTTTTTAAAATTAATGACTTCAATCGTTGAATCACTTTTTTGTAAGAAAACAAAAGAAGCAAACACAAGGCCATACACTTCAGTGACATTCTGACCGCGAATTGAAATCAGTGATTGAATTGTTTCGACTAGTTTGCAAATGTTAGAGGCACATACACGAATGGAAATATAAGATGAGCGACATAAACGACACCAGCGAAAAAACCGCACGAATCGTCAAAACAAAGATGATGCTCGCAAAAGTAAAAAGCCAAAATAAAAATGGAATCAAAACTTCAGAACAAATTTTAGGATCAGGACCACTCAACCGCGATGGGGTCCCCCGCCTTCCACCCGATCAAAAAGAAGTTAAAAATTGGCCCGTGCTGGATCTTGGACACCAACCCGAAATCAAAAAATCAGACTGGTATCTTGAGGTCACAGGTCTTTGTGCAAAGACTCTCAAGCTCAGCTACGACGACCTGCTCGCCTTACCCCAAACTGAAGATCAATCCGACTTTCACTGTGTGACTGGGTGGTCGCAGTTTGATTACAAATGGATCGGCGTGCGATTTTCCGATATCGCTAAAGCAGCTCACGTTTCCAGCGACGCGAAATTTGTTTGGTTCGAAGGTTATGACAATTACACAACGAACCTCCCCCTTGAAGAGGCCATGAAATCAGACGTGTTGATCGTTCACACCGCGAACGGTGACCCCCTACCGAAAGAACACGGCGGGCCTGTGCGCATGATCACGCCGCAACTATGGGCGTGGAAGGGCACCAAGTGGATCAAAAAAATTGAATTCATGCGGACGGATCGCCGGGGGTTTTGGGAAGAGCGCGGATATTCAAACTCTGCGATTCCTTGGCTTAACGATCGCTACACGGCCGATGAGACAAATGAATAACAGAGAAAGACCATGAAACAAGACTTGTTCTGCCTTTTCAACTTGCCTGTTGATCGTCCTCTTCGAAGGTAGAATATTTTTGTTTGCGCAATTGATTTCTGTTTTTCACTCGACGTTTATCGATTCGTCTATTCAACAGTTCAAGTAAAACTTCATCGACCACCGCCATTGCAAGGTATAGAGATTGAGCCTTTTTCTCGACAATAAGGCCATCAAACTTTTTCCCCTTTATCTGCACCCGAATACCGAATTCATCCGGGCCCGCCTGAGAAGCCGAGTTGTCCATGGACAGCGTCAAATAGATCGCATGATGTTGTAGGTCTGGAAACTTCTCAATCAAAACATTCATCTTTTCAACGACGATACTTCTGGCCATAAGAGATTTTTCCAAATTCTTGAAGTTAACTTTGATCATTTCAGACTCCTACTTCGATGTTAGGGAAACTGTTTCAATTGGTGATGCTTCATTGGTCAAAAATATTTTTTCAAACTGCAATCGCCGTGGGATTTGGAGATTTCGCAAACGCACTGGTCTGCTGCGGATACAAGACGGCTACGATTGGTCGCCCCATGGGGATTTCACTCTTGTTCACAACAACAACTTCGCCACCCTTGATTAAAACTGTTTGCGCTAAATCATCCAGCAAGCAGTCGTCTTCATGATCTAAATCCGCAGTATGAAGTGCGATCCCTCCGGTTGAACGGTCAAGTTTACCAAAAATATGAAAGTCCTTTGCGATAACAAGTTTCTTCACAGTTCCGTTTATTGCAGCTTTGGCAATTTGAAAAATATTTGTTTTCGCCGTCTTTTCTAGTTGTGCTAATTCGACTTCTTCAAGACTCGCACGACATTGTTTTTTTGAATCCAACTTCAAAATTTCCCGAATACGTGAGCACATATCAGGAAGGTGTGCCTCACTGAAATGTGGGGTTAGTGTTTCTGGGTAGATCGTCTGGCATCTCGAATTCTTCAAAAAGGCCGTGACATTCTCAAAGTCGCCGGCAACAAACACTGTTAAAGCCTTTCCATGTATAAGCTCATCGATCCATGAAGCCATCCACTGCATCGTTTGTTGAAGTTGCATTTTTTGCAAACGAATCTCGCGCATAGAAACGGGGCCGCTGTCGTACTTAAGCTGTCTGAGAAAGTCAGGATAAACTGCTGTGTCTACTTTCTTCAGCTCCGACTGGTTTCCGAAGTAGAGTTTAGCTTCATTGGCAGATAACCCAACAAGTAGAAAATCTTGATCCTGCTGCGCCCAGCTGATCAGCGGCTTAATGTGAAAAGAGTCCGCAACAACACACATGTCGTCTATATCCAAGGGAATGCTCTTTAAATTGAAAAAATCGTTTTTTCTGAAGATCGCAATATTTCCCTTAAATCTTTTGAGGGTTGCAGGGTCAAATGCCAAATCAAAGATGGGCTTTAGAAATAGGTTCTTTTGCTCGGTTGATAAAACAGGATCTAAATGTTCCTCTGCAGTTAACAAAAGTTGGCGTAATTGGGTTCTGAATCGGATGACGTCTCCATCAAACTGGGTGTAAATAGTCAAGTGGAGCCCACGCTTAGAATCGATGAGTGATGATAATTTTTTATTCTTTGAATTAATCATTTGTCCTCCGTTTGTTAAAGCTTTGCACTCTTTGCTCACTTCATGACTTTACGGACAATTCAATTATAACTAAAATAGATAAAGACTGATGTTCTAATGCGATAAAGTGATCCTAAAATACGATACTTTACGACAACTTAAGACGGCCCTAAGCTAAAAGTCTTGAATAAAACCTTGGCGATTGGATTTTCAATTTTTCTTTGGGCAGAGACGATTGAGAGCTCTTCGTACATCGATGTCAGTTTTCCGATCTCAAAAAGTTCACCATTTAAAACTTGCCGTGTCACTGTATGTGAGGCGGCAGGTATCAGCCCAAGTCCGTCTACCGCCATGAGCTTTTTAAGGCCAATATCTTGAGATTCTGCCACGGAATCAATTTTGATCGATCTGGTTTTCAACCAATGCTCGAGATCATATCGGAGTTTGCTGTCGTATGTTGGCATGATAAAAGGTTGCCCTTCGATCGATTCAGGAAAATCGTTTCGGAGTGGCGTAAATTTTTCGGCGCCAAAGACGCTCACGACTTGTTTCGAAAGAACTCTGTGCACTAAGCCTTTGATTTCGATTGCGGTTGGAATATAGTTTGAAATAACCAAATCAAGCTTATGAGCGACAAGCTCACGAAATATTTCGTCTGCTTTGCCTTCGACAATGCTGACATGACATTTTCCGATTTTAAACGCTTCTTTCGTTATCTCAAGTGTGACTTGCTTTGGAATGCTGTCCAGGGCCCCAACTTGAAGGCTTGTCCGCGATGGAGTCATTTTATCGTTGAGTACTTCGAACAACTCGTTACCCATACTAAAGATATTTTTGGCATAGTCTAGGGTGACCTTGCCTTGATCCGTCAGGTTTAGTTTTTTATGTTGTCGGTCGAACAGCTTTACACCTAAGGTTTCTTCAAACTGTTTGAGTTGCGCACTTAGGGTCGACTGGCTTAATCGCAATTTTTCTGCAGCCTTTGAAACGCTTTGCTCCTCTGCGATGAGCTTGAAGTAAAGTAAGTGGTGGTAATTGATCCAGTTCTTCATTCAAACTCCTCACATTAAAAGGCCCGACTTAGCAAGTCTTCGCGGATGAATCCACAGTATAAAATGAAAAGGTGAAGAAGCAGCAATGGCCTCATCGTGCCATTGCTGCTTCGGGGATGCGGGAGAGGGTGTGGGCAGAAGGACGGAATAAGATTAGTTGACCATGTCCCCATTGACGAAAATCTCAATCGGTTGGTTGCGATCAACCATGATGCGATCGATGACAAAAGATTTTTCAACAGGTAAATAAATTTTTGGACAACCGAAAGAATCCCCTTCTGATCCGAACACTGAATACTCGAATCTATTTTCATTTCGACTCAGTGTTTTAAATTTAAAATCTTTCACCTTACAAGAATTGCCAAATTTCGCAATTCCGACGAGTTCAATTAAATCAAAATCAGCATCTAGATTGAGCCGTTGAGCCTCAAGTATCGTAAAATTGATTTTTTTGGCAAACGGGATTTCCGCACCCAAAGTTGTAAGTGACATCAACATCACGGCCCCTAAAGCCAAAATATTTCCGATCGTCATCACAAAGACCTCCTTGTTACTAGAGACGATAGTGATTTCGAGTGTAGTTGTAAAATTGATAATAAAAGATTTGTGAATAGATTTAATCGATTCAAAAAACAAGTGGGCTCAATTAAGAAAGTTGCACCTAACCGTAAACGCTTAAGAAAAATTAGAGACCAAGTGCCTTTATGGTCATCCGATCGACCCAATATTTGGGGACGAGTTTTGCCAAGTAGTAGTTTTGAAATTTCCTTGGAACAGGGGCATAGCGAATCTTAGGCTGGGTCGACAAAGCTGCATGCACAATGTCGTCCACCACTGCATCAACGTGCAGCCCGTTCTTTTCCTCAAAGCTTGCAAATTTCATAAATTTTTCAAACGGAGCTGCGAACTGAGATGAGCTGTACTTACTTTTGATCAGCTCGAATCCTTTTTTCCAAATCGGAGTTTGGATGGAGCCAGGCCCGATCACACTCACCTTGATTCCCAAGAAATGCAGTTCTCGTCGGAGCGATTCAGAAAAGCCTTCTACCGCGTGTTTAGATGCACAGTACGTGGCTAAGAAGGGGGTTCCATTTTGACCACTCACGGATGAAATATGAATGAAGCGGCCGCCTTTTTGTTTCATCAAAGGCACCGTTTTTTGTACGATCTGCATCAGCGAAAGTAAATTGACCGTGATGATCTGTTGCACTTCCGAAAAGCTTTGATCCAAATAAGGGGCCGCTAGCGCCACTCCCGCATTTTGAACCACGATATCTATTTTCTGCTGACCGAGCTCGTTTAAAGCATTTTGAATTTTGATATCAACGCTAGCCACTTCCGAGGGCTGACTCAAATCTAAATCAATCAATTTTAAATTGGACTTATTTTTTGATTGGCACTGAAAAGAACCTATTTCAGATTTTTGTCTCAAAGTTCCAATGACCACATGCCCGAGGTCTAAAAACCTTTCTAAAGCCGCATGACCGATTCCACTACTCACACCCGTTATAAAAATGATTTTCGTGCTGGTCATGTGCCCTGCTTTAAAAAAGAAACTACTCGAGAAAAACCCTTTGAATTCGACTTCGATCACAGCGGCCTGTAAAGGCAAATTTTTCTGCACGCGTGGTTTTCGCCGTCTCAATGAAACGACGAATCCCCGGCACATTCTGGGCAATCATGTTGGCGACTGCTGTTTGATCCGGGCGGTGTGAAAAACCGATTTCAAATAACAAAGACCAAATCCCATGTTTCCAAAATGCGTAGTCTTCAAAAGTTCCGTCTGCAGCATAAAGCAGTTCATTTGAATTGCCAACCGCGTAGCCACTTTCTAAAGTTGAGGCTTGGCCAAGCTTAATGAATTCCGCATCGTATTCCGTTTTGGTGTCGGCCGTCGAAATCCCCCACGGATAAAGCACTGCTGGCGCAAATGTATGAAGCGTCGCTGAAGTCACAATGTTCTTCTCTTCAATAAATCGTGCTAGGGCATCTGTCGATCGAAGTTGAAAATTGGCCCCGGATTTACAAGGGCTCGGGTAATCACGGTTTGAATCAATCGTGGCTCCGGCGCCGTTTTCAAAACGTGATCCGCGGTTATAACCTGTCACATTCAGTACGGGAATCACGTAAACCGTGTGCGTCGTGATGGGACTTCTGGATAAGCTTTCTGCAACACCCAGGGCGACTGCCGTCGATCCGTATTCATTTCCATGATGGGTTCCGACGACAAGGGCTGGAGTTGGACCATTTCCAATTTTGAGGCCGCGAATTTGTTCACCTTGATTATTGATCCCAATAGAAATCATTTCAACTTGGGCCGGATTTAAGCTTTGATATTCAGAAAGCTTGGTCACGACGTTTTGATAGTTCGTCGTTGCTGGTTGGTGCAGAGCGAATAAGGTCAGGATGGTTTCAAACATTTTTCCTCCTTGAAAAAAGTTTTACGATTGATCTACTTTCTTTCCATGGACGCAAGCTGAGTCGCTTTATCTTCAATGAAAGCCCGTGGATAATAGTGTGAAAGAATCTGCTTGAACGTGTAGCCCCGCTTTGCAAGCTCCATGGCGCCCCATTGACAAAGACCGACACCGTGACCATAACCGCGACCTTCGAAGTCAACTGAATCCATGGTGATCGTGAGCTTCTCTGGATGACTTCGAATGAGATCCCACCCGAATGTTTTTCGAATTTGATTGATTGAAAGTCCCACAAGGCTCACCCATTTGGTTTTAAACTTTTGCGCTCGGACAGAGGCACGGGTAAATTCTTCGGGACTTGATAACTTAATGAGTTCTTCGCGAGAGACAGAAAATTTCCACGTATTGGATTTACGATTTTGACAGTAAGGGTCTGCAGCCACTCCAAAACTTTTAGCTCCGGGCCAAACAGACCAAGACGGCACTGTTTGGCCACCACAATCCGCATGGAAAAATGTTTGAATCACTTTTCCGTTACTATCCTTTAAAATCACACCCATGGTGTCACGGACAACTTGATGCGCTTTCAAGTTCTCAGTTGGATGATAGACTTGGTCCCAAATGTCGTTTCGCAGATCATAGGCCCGATCTAGATTTGTGTTGATCCGATGAAGAGCAAAATTTTTTGCAACGACAGCCTGAGCTTTTAAAGCCTCGATCGGCCAGCTCAGCGGCATTTCTTTTGAAACGACACCGGCAATGTAATCTTCAAAGTCGACTCGTTGGATGATAGGTTTTGCAAGGGGGACTTTGTCTTCACTGCGAACTACTTTGATTCGCACCTCGGTCGGAACTTGGTTGGCCGTCGCTTGATGTGAAAAGCAAATACTAACAACGATCATCAAGATGGAAGCGAGGCTTTTGTAGTGGTCTGTATTCATCACAGCCTATTGAAGCCTGCCACTCCACTAAAATCGAGGTTTTTGATTTTTGAATCACGGAAAATACGACAATGGTCTAGTTTGCCGTGCACCAATAAACCAAGGTTACTTGACTCCTAAAAACAAGAACGGAAATCCAGTGACTTCAACAACTGCTCCTTCCGGGGGTTCAGGAAAACGAATGGATTCGATGACGGATTGAACACAGTTTTCAACAATTTGATTGTTCATCGTCGATGCAGCTTGCACGACTTTTACGTTTTGAGCCAAACCTTCGGCATGAATCTGCCACGCGACGACAATTTTACCTTCAAGGAGCGGATTGATTTTGTACTGCCGCTCAAAACAATACTTGATTGCGGGAAGTTGACTTCGAACGGCTTTTCTTACGGCTTCCCTATCGATCGTTCCGATAAAGCCTTCCTCGCGCCCGCCAAGGACAATTCCAGTTTTTTCTTTTTCTCCAAAGGTGTCCGAGCCTGAGCCTTCTAGACCTGCGATCGTCAAACTTGAAATTCTCATCGTTGAGGTTCCTGATCCACCTTGACCGGTATTTTTTAGTTTAGAACCAAAGTCTTCACCTGATGCACTGGAATTAAAACCAGATGAACCGGTGGCCGATTCACCAATTCCCAACAATTCACCGGCACCGTTAGAGGCTCGATCTATTTTTTCTCTCATCCCGTTTGTGCTCAGAACAGACATCAGGCCCATCCTCGTTGGATCAATTTCGGAGCTTTGAGAATTTGCCGGATTCAGTTTTTGTGTTTGTGTTTTGATTTGCGCGACTTTCAACCGATCATTCACTCTTTTTGTTTTCTTTTGTGATTCGTAATTGAGCTTACTTGTGAAAGCGGCATCGTTTGGATTCGAGCTTTTGTTTTCTAATTTTGGGATGATCATCTTTTCTTCCGAGAGGATCTTTGTTTCAACCAAAAACTGAGGCTTTTCAAAAATAATGTCCACGATTCGATAGACTGGTTCCTCCTCCTTTTTTACTTTTGGTGTCAGAACGGAGATCATCAAACTTGAAAGAGTTGTCAACAAAAGTGCGGACAATAGGGTTGTGTACTCCGAGGACGAAAAAAGCATCCCGGAACTAGGCGGAACCGCATTGATCAATGGCACGAAGCGCACGGCCAAATGAATGTTGTTTCCAAAGGAAATAAAGACCACTTCATTTTGCCTCAATCGATATGTTTCTACTGTCAAATTTTGAAACTGATTTTCAGAATTGAGAAGTGCTTTGGCTTCAAATGGAAAATTAACAAAGGCTTGACCATTTCGAGATTCGAGCAAATTAAAATTTCGAACCATGGTGCCTAAAGGTAAATTGATGTTGGCATTCTGTCCTATGGTCACTTTCGGGCCGATGGGATAGTGACACGTCTGTAAAATCCGTTCATTCCATGTGATCAAAACTTGAATCTGCCCGCCCACTCCGGGGCGGATCGTTTCAAAAATATTTTGAGTTTGTTTTGCGAGTATCATCGAACACCTCATGAAAAACTTTTTTACGATGTCAAAGTCCAGCCCCGAGCGATATTTATTCTCCAGAATAGCCGATTGTGGACGATCGCTGGCCCCTTAAAAGGACTTCGTATTTTTCAACCAATTCAATGAATTCCTTTTTATAACCATTGCGATCCTCACCTTTGGCGCTGTTTGCAATTTCACGAACCTGAGACAAATCCATGTTGTTCATATGTTTTGATTCTCGTAAATGCATTCCAAACATGGCAACGGCAGCTGCAAACTTGAAACTTTCGGATGCGGATTTAAAATTCGTGTTGGAATTCATCAACGCCATTTCAATTTTTTTACTCACGTTTCCATCTGGGCGTTTATACCGTAGCTTAAGAGTTAACAATTCGCCTGATGCCGAGGCTTGATCTAATTTCTGCTCGACTTGGATTGTTTTCTCTTTTGCTTGATATTTTAAAGCATCGATCCCAGAATTTGATTCCACATCGAGGCTTCCAACCGGAGTGATTTCATACAAGGCCGTGACGGTGTGTCCCGCCCCAATATCACCAGCATCTTTTTTGTCATCATTGAAATCTTGGTGATTCAGAATTCGATTTTCATAACCGATCAAACGATAAGACGCGACTAATTTTGGATTGAATTCCACTTGAATTTTGACATCCTTCGCAATGGTGATGAGCGTTCCTGTCATTTGCTCCACCATCACTTTACGAGCTTCGTTCAAATTATCAACGTAAGCATAATTGCCGTTTCCTTTATTACTTAATGTTTCCATCATACCATCTTTGTAATTGCCCATTCCAAAACCAAGAACCGAAAGATAGATATTTTGATCTGCATGCTTTTTCACGATTTCGAGTAAACCCTCGCGCGAGGTCGTCCCCACGTTGAAGTCCCCATCGGTAGCGAGCACCACACGGTTGACCCCACCTTTGATGAAATTCTTCGAAGCCGTTTGATACGCGAGTTCGATTCCTCCACTACCGTTGGTCGACCCACCAGCCTTTAAACGATCCAAAGCTTTGATAATTTGATTTTTATTATCACCAGTGGTGGGTTCTAAAACTAAACCTGCTGCTCCTGCGTAAACGACGATGGAAACCTTATCATTTTTTTCAAGCCTATCGACAAGCATCGTCATCGCGGATTTCACCAGTGGTAACTTTTCGTTTGAATCCATGGATCCGGAAACGTCGATTAGAAAAACTAAATTCGAAGCTGGTCGTTTATCTGCTTGAATCTCTTTTCCTTTGATTCCGATGCGAACTAATTTCTTAGCCGTATTCCAAGGAGCTTGCGACGTTTCCAATTGAACCGAAAAGGGCTCACTGGTTGGATTAGGATAAGGGTAAGAAAAATAATTAATCATTTCTTCAATACGAACTGCATCCACCGGAGGCTTTTGACCCTGTTCAATCAACCGACGTACGTTCGAATACGATGCGGTGTCCACATCGATTGAAAAAGTTGAAAGCGGATCGGTGATGGCTTCAAAAATTTTACCTTCCGAAATGGAATCATAGCTTTCTGAATTCAAAACCACCGTGTGTTGAGCTGCCATTCCATAATGTCGAGACAAAGCCCCCCCAAGAGAAGAGCCCTGGGCCCTGACTTCCTTTTTCGCCATTCCACCAGATTTGGATTTCATCCCTAGGACCGCGATGTTTGCAGAAGGTGATGCGGCAAGCGAAGACTCCTGTTCATTTTGCGAAGTATCTGCGACGATCATCTTGTCTTTCGAAGCCTTATTTTCACGACCTCTGACAACAAGCTCACCAGCTTTTGCATCGACAGCCGCTTCCACGGCATAAGCCGTATACAGGTCGTCTGCGGTCTCAACCGTCTCGGGCTGTTCTTCATGTTGCTTTTCTGCTGGTTGTACTGTTGGTCGTACTGGCGGTTGAATCGCTGGCTGAACCGTTGGTTCTGTTTTTGATTCGGGCAGCTTACAACTCATTTGAGCTAGGCTCAGTAAAAAAACAAGTGTGAAAAGAATTTTTAATTGCGACACGTGGCCTCCTTATTGGCTGTTATAAGGAAGACGTTTGGAACTAAAAAATATTAACGAATTATTTGCGTTTTATTTTGGGATATTTAAAGGCTTCACTTCAATTTGGACAGTCTTCACAGATTTATCGATCTCGCGAAGAAGAACTAACAGACACGTTTTTAGATCGGTCTCAGATTGAGTTAGCGGATTCTCTCGTGCCTCAAACGTGGATGTTGATGTAACAAACGTAAATCTTAAATCACGCTTGATTGAACTTTTCTTCAGGCATTGATCGACCCCCGCTTTGAGCTGTTCATTCTTCGTCGAGGCCAGTCCATCCGCAAGAATTTCAATGTCATAGTCTACGATTCGCCCACCTTTGGATTTCTCGAGTCTTCTTGCTCCCGAGGAACCAAAAGCACTTAAAAGATCTTCTTCCGAATCATCTTTCAAATTTCCTCTCCGCTCGCTGCTGGCTTTCGCATTAGACCCACCAGACAATTGAGCCGATTTGGAGGCTCCAAAAGTTTGGGCTTGAATCGTCGCTGGACTTGCGGGAGGAGCCGCTGAGATTTCTTTATCAAGTGCTTTTGCGGCCTCAGTTGGTGCCGCATCGCTGAGTGCATTTGTTTCAGCTCCTGCTCCAAGAAGTTCGGCTGAATCCTTTTCGAAGACCTGTTCTGATTCAGCAACGGCCGTCGCTTCGCTTTGGAGTTGTTCAGCTTCTGCGGGAGCACTTTCGGGCCTACTTTCGAGACGCTTTTTTTCAACATCTCGATCAGCGATTTCTTTAGACTTTTGTTGGGAAACGTCTTCGGCCTTCAGATCCTTCGCGCGTGGAGCAACGTTTCTCGCCATTCTGTCTTCCACTTGCGATACGATAGCCGAGTCTGCTTTATTTTTGCTGTACTGCACTTCATTTTTTAAAGAATGATTAAAAACTAGAATTGCAAAAGTTGCGGCAATCAGACCGCCGGTCGCATATCTAAATTTGAAAATCTGACTTATTCTAGAAGTCCAAGCGACCTTTTCACGTTCTTTGTAAATTGTGTCTTCAAAAAGCTTTTTACGTCTTTCTGCAGATAAAGCCAAATCAGTGGGGCTAGATTCAAAATCAGAAATATCAGCAAACATGCGTTTTAAAACTTGAATTTCAGCTGCAATTTCTGGCTGACGAGACATGGCATCTTCCACGATGACAGAATCTTTCAACGAAATTTCTTTCAAGACGTATTGAAGAAGTCGTGGATCATCTTTTTGCAATTTAGTCTGCAATGTCATGACCGGACTCCTTATAACGATGTCTTAATTTTTTCATCACATTAAACACAAACACGGCAATATGATTCGCGGTCTTCCCCGTCATCTGACTAATCTCCGCATAGCTTTTTTTCTCGGAAAACTTAAGATACAAAATTTCTCGTTCGTCGGGTTTTAGACTTTCAATCTGCTTGATCAGATGTTCGTGCTGTTCATTTCTCACCAACGTGTCCTCGGCAGACTCTTTGTGATCGATGAAGTCTTCAGATTCACTCGAAAGCTCAATGTTTGTTTTCTTCGCTTTTCTGAGATGATCAAAACAGGCGTTGCGAGTGACCGTAAACAACCACTGACTTTCTTTTCCTAAATCTTGCTCGTCAAATTTTTCCCATAATTTCACAAACACATCCTGAACGATTTCCTGTGCGGTATCTTGATTTCGAACAATTTTAGAGGCAAAGCGTAGCAAACTTGATTCTTGTTGATCAAAGCACTGCAAGAACCACTTTTTCTTTTCATCCTCTAAACGAACCAGAAACATCCCCTACAAAATTCAATCGTCTCGAATCCAGAGTCTATAGTCTCTGAAGGAAGACGCAGAAGGAATGGAAATATTAATAAAAATCTAAAACTATTATGTTACGCACTAAAGTAGACCCTTTGGCTGGATCAGCTTCCGTCTTCAATCTGGATGACTGAAAAGCCCATTCAAGACATAGTTTGATCATGAGCTTGATTCACTCCCCAGAAAAATTGAACAGCATTCAACTGACCCGAGACGTCACCAAACACTTAAAAAGGGGGCACCGGTGGGCTTTTGCCAATTGCTTCGATGAAAAACAAAAACTCACGTCCGGATTGCATGCGCTTTACTTCAAAAATGACCTGGTGGGCTTTGGAGTCGTTCAGGCCGACACGCAGCTCAAATTTCGTCTTTTCTGCTTAGCTGACGAACCTTATTTCAGAAAAAACAATGCCACCAAAACCTTTGAACTTTGGAGCGAGCGACAATGGAAAAACGCGGTGGCTATTCGTCAAAGTTTTGATTTATCAAAAACAAACTCATTTCGCCTGTTCAACGGCGAAGGTGACGGCGTCCCAGGACTGATCGTGGATATTTACAATACGGTCGCTGTGATCAAACACGATCATCCCATTATGGAAAAAATTTGGAATCACGCTGAAATTGCAAAAAAAATCCAAACTGAATTTCCCTTTGTGAATTGCATTTATCTGAAGCGACGTAATGATGAGTCCGAAAAAGGGATCAATCTTGTTGGAGAATTACCTGAAGAAACCATCTTTAAAGAAAATGGACTCCTCTTCGCTTCCAATATTCGGGACGCGGCAAAAACC
>LNFM01002350.1_pt1 | contig 56125 bp, 61 predicted proteins | sample 596031 | NCBI WGS metagenome assembly LNFM01 (sample SAMN04254537, study PRJNA301005) | activated carbon metagenome | isolation source: dual media filters at the Ann Arbor, Michigan drinking water treatment plant | place: USA: Ann Arbor
CTTTGGACCGTGTCATACCTGGCCGGAGGAGTTTCCCCTCCCTTCTCCTCCGGCCTTTTTCTTGCTTGTGAAGCAATAATTGCAGAAGAGCAGATATGAACAAATCCCGCCCACATCTCTTGCTTGTCGATGATGAAGCATCGATCCGCGACCCGCTGGGCAAATATCTTGAACGGCAGGGATTCCGTGTCACCGACGCCGGCGATGCGTCGACCGCGCGTTCGATCCTGCTTTCTTATGATATAGACCTTGTTCTGCTCGACATCATGATGCCCGGCGAAGACGGGCTGAGCCTGTGCCGCTATATATCGGCGAATGACGGTCCGCCGGTTATCCTGCTGACCGCAAAATCGGAAGAAACCGACCGGATCGTCGGCCTCGAAATCGGTGCCGACGATTATGTCGTCAAACCATTCTCGCCGCGCGAACTGGTCGCGCGCATCAAGGTTGTGCTGCGCCGGATCAGCTCTGGCGCGCCGAAACCCGACCAGATGGGCGAAAATTACAATTTTGCCGGATGGACGTTAAATACGGCTGAGCAATCATTGCACGATCCCGAAGGCGTGCTTGTACCGTTATCGTCGGGCGAGCATCGTATGCTGGAGGCACTGGTTACGCGTGCCGGTCAAGTGCTTACCCGCGACCAGTTGCTCGACCTCACCCGTGGACGCGAGGGCGGGCCATTTGACCGCGCAATCGACAATCAGGTCAGCCGTCTGCGCCGGAAGATCGAGGCTGATCCCAAAGACCCGCAGCATATCAAAACCATCTGGGGCGGCGGGTATCGCTTTTCGACCGAAGTGAAGCGGTTGTGACCAAAATTGGGGGCATCCGCATCTGGCCGCGCAGCCTATACGGGCAAATACTGCTGGTTGCGGCGTCAGCCTTGCTAGTCGCGCAGGCGATTAACGCGACGCTATTACTCGCCGGAGCGCGCAACCGTGCCATCGCCGAAACATCGACAATGATCATCAGCCGCGTGACTAACCAGGTCGAACGCCAGGAAGCCATGGGTATCCCGCTGGGCGAGGCTGACTGGTGGAATAGCCAAAAACGCGACGGGTCCAAAAGGAAAAGCCGCCGCGCGCCGCCGGTTTCCATAACCGTCGGGGCTGCGCCGTTGACTATCGAGCGCGCCGACCTGCAATCCGACATATCAGAGCGTGCCACAGACTTTCTTCGTCAGGGCGACATTGCGCTGAGCGATGTCCGGATCTCGGCGGTATCGGTAAAGTTGCTGCCTGCCGAATTGCGCGATCCGCAGCTGAAGCGCTGGCAACGCGCGCGGTTGCGCCAGCCCGACCAGCCTTTACCCAATATCGCGGTGTTGTTCAGCGCCCGATTGCCCGACGGGCAGTGGATCAATGCCGCCGGTTTGGTTCGCCCGACCGAAAATGCTTCGATTTTTGCATTACTGTTCCAGACGTTGCTGCTGTTCGTGGCGGTGATGGTGCCGCTTGCGCTAGTTGCGCGGCGCATAGCCAGACCGCTGGTCACGCTCACTGAACGCGTTCAGCGCGTTGGCCTTGCAGATGAAATCGCACCCATGCCAGCCGAGGGGCCCGACGACGTCAAGCAGCTGATTGAAGCATTCAACGCGATGCAAGCGCGCGTGTCGACGCTGCTGGGGGAAAAGGATGTCATGCTGGGGGCAATCGGTCACGATCTGAAAACCCCGCTTGCCGCGCTGCGCGTGCGAATTGAATCGGTCGATGATGATAGCGAACGTGATAAAATGGCGGCCACCATCGACGAGATGGTGACGATATTGGATGATATATTGACGCTGGCGCGGCTTGGAAAATCGGGCGAAGCTCTGCAATCCGTGGATATCGGAGCGTTGGTCGAATCGATTGTTGAAGAGTTTCCAGCCGCTAGCTTTGATGAGCCGGACAACCGTATAGTCGCCAGCATCCGCCCGGTGTTATTGAGACGCGCGCTGCGTAACCTCATAGGCAATGCCATAACTTACGGCCAGGTGGCGCGGGTCAGTATCGCTGTGGCGCATGGCCGTGTTTCGATGCTAATCGAAGATGATGGCCCGGGCATCGACCCTGCCCTGACCGAAAGCATGTTCGAGCCGTTTACCCGCGCCGAAAAATCGCGCAGCCGCACCACGGGTGGATCGGGATTGGGCCTCACGATATCGCGGGCGATTGCACGCGCGCATGGCGGCGATGTTGTGTTGGAAAATCGCAGCGTTGGCGGGTTGAAAGCTACGTTGTCGTTCAACGCCTGAGACTGACCTCCGAACGCGTGGATGTGGGATCGCGTCCGGAGGCCTATGTCTTCGAGCGTGGCTGCTTGAAAGCACCAACCTCTGCCGACCGCGCAGACAGCCATTTCAGATGGACCAGTATCGCAGCTTGCGCCGCTCAAGAAATGGCCGTCCAGCCGGTCTGAATGTTTAAACGGCGGACGCCGGGAATGATTTAGCCCGTAGGCTGCGATTTCCACGTACCGCTGTTCTGGAATTCCGGCTTCACATTGGTCGCCTGCGGCAAGCGTTCTCCGCCATACGCGTTTTCGCCGCCAGCTTTGCGTGCTTCACGCGAATAATCGGGTGCCGAATAGCTGGCAGCTGCGCGCTGACGAGCAGGTGCGATGTCGGCATAAGGTGACGTCGGAGCAATTGATGATCCGGCGCGGGCTTCGGCCTCGGCCTTGAGCCGTGCCGCCGCAAACTCCTTCTCATATTTCTTCTGGAGAACGAGGGGGTCGAGATCATTGGCAAGCGTCGGTGTCCACGCGCGCGGCTTGGGACCAGGGAATGGCTCGCTGCCGGCATGGCTGCGGAAGAAGGCCGACTGACGCCCTGCACTGCCTTTCCAGGTGTAGAAACGATGCGCGCCGATCGTGCCGACGAAATTCAGGCTGGGAGCCCAATAGGGATAGACGTAGGTCGCGTGATAATGCGTGGCCATACCGACTGGGGCATAGACCGAGCCCGCCAATGCTTGCGCAGCAACACGACCTGCCCGCAGCCATGCAGACCGCGCTGGAACGCGCGCCATCGAACCATCGCAGCTATAGCTGAACTGGCAACCGGTGGCGCGCTCGGAGCCTTGGTAGATCACACCGCAAACGCTGTTCGGATAAGTCGGGTGACGCATCCGGTTGAGGATGACCTGAGCAACGGCGCGTTGGCCAGCATCGGGTTCGTTTGCCGACTCGTAATAAATCGCGTCGGTCAGACATTTCAATGCACGACTATGCTCAACCGATCCGGCACGCATGACGAATGGTCGCGCTGCGCCGCCAGTCGCGAAATCGGCGGGGACTTTAATATCGTCGAACGGTGCATCCCCTGCCAATGCAGAGACATCTCCCTGACCGGGTTCAAGTGTAACCGGCGGGACGGTGTAATTCTGATCAAGATAATAGAAAGCAGAACCCGGAAAATTTTCGGCAGGATATTCTGCATCCCAATTCAGCTTTGTTACTGGTGCTGCTTCATTGCCGCGACCGAAGGGTGAAATCTGGGCGACTGACGGCACAACGGCGAGTAATGCAAACGCGATAAGGACCAGCAATATCTCACGGGTGCCGAACAACCGCGGTTTCGGGCCGACGCGCTTCTCCCGTTTCAGGGGCTTCATCGTATCACTGAACTGTTCGTGAATCATGCCGCGCTTTGCAAAGGGAATGGTTGGAAACCTTGCGAAGCGTCCCGTTACACCAATTTCAGCGGTCTCGCGCCACCCATTTTTGCGCTGTACCAGCATGGGACGCGCGTTCGGCAAGATGTTAATTGTCGTAAATTCGCGATATTTTTGACAGAGTTATTCGCGACAGAATCACGGCAGATAAGCCAACGAAAACGGAGACTGGTTGCTATTTCGTCGCTTAAAACGCTATCGTTTGTATAACCCAATCAAAGGACCGAATTTGCCAAGGATAGCGCTCTACCAGCCAGATATCGCCGGAAATGTTGGCGCCGTTTTGCGTACCGCGGCCTGTCTGGACGTTACTTGCGATATTATCGAGCCATGTGGTTTCGCCTTTTCGGAGCGCGCGATCAAACGGGCCGGCATGGACTACGCGGCGCAGGCGAAGATTAGCCGCCATGCCGACTGGGTGTCGTTTCTGGAGACGCTGGACGGTGCGCGACTTATCTTGATGTCGAGCAAGGCGTCCACGCCTTTGCCTAATTTTGTTTTTCAACACGACGATGTCATCCTGATGGGGTCTGAAAGCAGCGGCGCGCCTGCCGAAGTTCACGACCGCGCCGATGCCCGAGTGTATATCCCGATGGCCACCGGATTTCGGTCCTTGAACATTTCGGTATCGGCTGGCATCGCATTGGCCGAAGCATTGCGACAAACGCATCAATTCCCGGGAGAGACAACGTGAGCCTGACCCTCGATACCCGCCAGCAGGCCGCACGCGACTGGTTCGAGTCGTTGCGCGACCAGATTACCGCTGCATTTGAGGCGATCGAACGCGAAGCAGGTTCGGACGCCGCATTCCAATATACGCCATGGGATCGCAACGACCATGACGGCTCGCCCGGCGGCGGCGGGGTTCGTGGGGTCATGAAAGGCAAGGTCTTCGAAAAAGTCGGCGTCAACGTCTCGACCGTCGGCGGCGCATTCAACCCGGAATTTGCCAAGACCATCCACGGTGCCGCCGAAGACCCGAATTTTTTTGCCACAGGCATCAGCCTGGTGGCGCATATGGCGAACCCTCATGTGCCAGCGGTGCATATGAACACGCGTTATCTGGTAACAACCAAAAGCTGGTTCGGCGGCGGGGCCGATCTCAACCCGCCGATCCCGTATGACGAGGATACGGCGGACTTTCATGCACGTTTTCGCGCGGCTTGCGCCCCATATGGCCCGGACGTGTATGAACGATACAAGGCATGGGCCGAGGAATATTTCTGGATCCCGCATCGCGGCGTCCATCGCGGCGTAGGCGGCATTTTCTATGACCATCTAGAAAATACCAGCGACGCACTGTTCGAACAGAATTTCGCGCTGACGCGCGATGTTGGCAGCGCTTTTCTCGACATTTTCCCCAAACTCGTTCGCCGCCGGATGAATCAGCTATTTTCAGTTGAAGAAAAGCAGGCGCAATTGCGTTGGCGCGGCCTTTATGCCGAATTTAACCTCGTATATGATCGCGGGACCACGTTCGGGCTTAAAACCGGCGGCAATGTCGACGCGATCCTGATGAGCCTGCCACCCGAAGTCGCCTGGGACTGACGCTTTATGCCTTTCAGCCAGATTGCCAGTGGCGACATTGGCGCGATTGTGACATCGCTTGAAATGGCCAAGCGCCCTGCATTGCGCGCACTGCCTTCATCGGATTTGCGGTTCGAACGTTGGAAATTGCCATCGCCTGACAAATACCGGATACTCTATCGACGGATCGGCGAGCCGTGGCTCTGGTTTTCCCGGCTCGAGTTGGGCGACGACGACTTATCCGCCATTATTCACGACCCTCTAGTGCGGATTTGGGCGGTGCTTGACCGGCGCGGGATTGAGGTCGGCATCCTGGAGCTCGATTTCCGCGAGGAAGGGCAATGCGAAATCGCCTTTTTTGGTCTGGTACCCGAGCTTTCGGGCAAAGGTCACGGCAAATGGTTGATGGGGCTTGCGCTTCAGGCTGGCTGGGCAGAACCGGGCGTGACACGGATGTGGGTGCATACGTGCACGCTCGACGGTCCGGGAGCGCTTAACTTCTATGTCGAATCCGGCTTCACGCCCTTTCAGCGGCAAGTTGAAACCTTCCGGGATCCGAGGCTGACCGGATTGATCCCAAAGCACGCAGCACCGCAAATTCCGATTATTGAGTAGCGGTTTGCGGCGCGAGTTGCCGATAGATAGCGACCATCAGGACAACAAAAACAATAGCCTCGATCGACACGAAGGCCGCTGCAACGCCGGTTTCCAGCAACGGAACTCCGTCGTCGCCAGCAATCGAACGGGATACCGCGCTGACAACCGACATCACAACGCCAGAAACGAGCCTAATCATGAGCGCGACAAACAGCATCAATATCAGGATCGCCCATCCGCAATCACGGCTGATTTCCCAAGTTCGCCTGATCGACCCGGCGATGCCAAGTCCCGGCTCCCCGGCAATGACCGCAGGCAACATCGCCAGCCGCCCGGTCAAGTAAAGCCCGGGTAGCAACAGCGCCAGAAATCCGGCGAAAGTAGCCCATCCCGCCAGAACGCTCGCAACCACGTAGGGAATGAAAAGTGCTAAAGCACCAGTCAACGCGTCACCAACTTTCTCGACTTTCGGCCCGACGAGCAGGACATATATAACAAAACCGCCATACATCGTTGTCAACATGGTCGGCAAAAGGACCTGCCAGTTGGCTTCAAAAAAGTCCCTCAATACGGCAATGGTCGCGACGATATTACCGACCTCACCGACCACGATTTCCGGCAACATATTGGCCGAAACCCAATTCACCATGAAGATGAAAAAGCCGGCAATGGCGATAATTGGCTCCGAATGAGCCTTGAAGAGACCACGCGCTTCTGCGCCAACGGATCGGTAATCGAGCTTTTTCGGCATATTGTTTCCCTTGGCATCCGCCCGTTAGTGGCAGACATAAGCGGTGGCAAGCCGCTTGCACCCTGCTAAAGGCCAGCGATGTTATTCAATACCGATATCGATTGGGAAATTGCCGAGGGACTGACGCCTTATCCGTCTGCGGTGGCGCGGATGGAGGCGCTTCAGGCCGCAATCCGCGGTAACGGCGCGCGCGAGCTGATCTGGCTGCTCGAACATCCGCCACTCTACACCGGCGGCACGAGCGCTGACCCTGCCGAGCTGTTGAGCCAGCAATTTCCGGTTTACGATACCGGGCGCGGTGGGCGCTACACCTATCATGGACCCGGCCAGCGCGTTGGCTATGTGATGATCGACCTTGCCAAACGCTGCAAGGATGTGCGCTGCTATGTCCATGCGCTCGAGGGCTGGGTGATTGACGCGCTTGCCCGTTTCGATGTCGCTGCGCGACGCGCCGAGGGCCGAATTGGCATCTGGTGCGATACGCCAAATGGCCAAGAAGCAAAAATCGGCGCAATCGGCGTCCGCATCCGCCGCTGGGTGACGATGCATGGTTTCGCCGTCAATGTGTCACCCGACCTCTCGCATTTTGGCGGCATCGTACCATGCGGAATTGCCGAATTTCCTATCACCAGCCTCGCTGACCTCGGCATCGACGCAACGCTCCACGATTTCGACGAAGCGCTTGCCGCGACGCTTCCCGATTTCCTGAACGCGCTTGCCAAAGCAGGCGGAGAATGTAGGGTCGCGGCGGAATAAACCGGAGAGAATTCATGCGCGCGCAACTTTTGTCTTTAGTATCTGCGACACTGTTGCTCGCCGCTTGCGGTGGTACCAAGGAGGAAACGCAAGTGACAGAAACCCGCCTCGACGACCTTGATAGCATCGAAGGCACGATCAGCGATGATGCTATCAATATGGACGAATCGACCGACGAAGCACCGGTAGAAGCAGCACCGCCGGCCGATTCCGCACCGAAAAAGACCAATGAATCGGCTGCCAAGCTTGACCCTGCGCAGGCCAAGGAATCGGGCGGCCCCGACATTGTGAAAATCGAACCCAACAGCGATCAGCAGTGAATATCAGTCATCCACTGACGCTGCCATGCGGCGCTGTGCTGTCGAACCGTATCGCCAAAGCTGCTATGACCGAGGGCCTAGCGGACATCCACGGAAGACCAACTGCCGAGCTCGAAAAGCTCTACGGGATTTGGTCCGACGGCGGTGCGGGCCTCCATTTGTCAGGTAATGTCCAGATCGATGCCGACCATCTCGAACGGCCCGGCAATGTCATCATCGATGCCATGCCCGACGAAGAAATGCGCACCGCGATGAAGCGCTGGACTGCCGCTGCGACGCGAAACGGCAACCATTTCTGGGCGCAAATCAGCCATGCCGGGCGGCAAACGATGAAGGCTGTCAATCCGCGCCCCCAGGCGCCGTCAGCAGTCAAACTCGGCCTGCCTGGCGGACAATTCGGCATGCCGGTAGCGCTAACCGAAGAAGAGATATTGCGGCTGATCAGCCGGTTCGGGCAGGCCGCTGCGGTATGCCAGCAAACCGGCTTTACCGGCGTACAAATCCATGCCGCGCACGGCTATCTGATCTCACAGTTTCTCAGCCCGCGGTCGAACCTGCGGGAGGATCGCTGGGGCGGTAGCCTTGAAAATCGCGCGCGTTTCCTTTTGTTTACCGTCAACACCGTGCGGCAGTTGGTCGGGGCTGAATTCCCGATCTCGGTAAAGCTCAACAGCGCTGATTTCCAGCGCGGCGGTTTTGCCTTTGAGGACAGTCTGCAGGTGGCCCGTTGGCTTCAAGACGCGGGCGTCGACCTTATCGAGATTTCAGGCGGCACTTACGAGCAACCCAAATTGCTTGGCATTGAGGGGATGGAAGCCGAGGAAGTACAGACGGTTGCCGCAACCACATTGGCGCGCGAAGCCTATTTCGTCGATTTCGCCAAAGCGATGAAGAACGAGTTGTCGATTCCGTTGATGGTCACCGGCGGGTTTCGCTCCGCTTCCGCGATGGAACAGGCGCTAAAGTCCGGCGCCGCCGATGTGATCGGGCTTGGACGACCGATGTGCGTTTTACCCGAAGCGCCGAAACGCTTGCTCGGCGGGATGGCGATGCTGCCCCGAACCGAAAATCAGCTGAAATTGCTACCTGAATGGCTGGCGGGCTTGCGTAAATTCAAAATGGCGCGCGGGATCGAGGGTTTTGCAGTGCAATTCTGGTTTTACAGCCAGATCTACGCCCTGGGCCGGACGGGCCGGACGAAGCTCGACACGACGGTATTCGCCGCCATGCGCGAGGTCGAAGCATATCAGAAGAACTGGCTTAAAGAGCGGCGCGCCTCCCGGGTTTAATCACCTTCGCCGGGCTCTGCGCTGAAGTATTTGTCGAATTTGCCGTCTTCGCCCTTATGCTCATCGGCATCGGCAGGCGGTTCGCGGCTTGAAGTGATATTCGGCCATTCGGCGCTGTAAGTGGCGTTCAATTCAAGCCATTGTTCCAGACCGCTTTCGGTATCGGGCAAAATCGCTTCTGCGGGGCATTCAGGTTCGCAGACTCCGCAATCGATGCACTCACTGGGGTTGATGACGAGCATATTCTCGCCCTCGTAGAAACAATCCACCGGGCAGACTTCGACGCAGTCCATATATTTGCATTTGATGCAGGCATCGGTCACGACATAAGTCATCGGCGGAATTCTCCTGCCTATTGCGAGGCGCGGGGTGAAGTCAACGGCGGAATGCAGCCGCGCGGCAATTTTTAATCCAGCGGCTGATAACATAGCTTCGCCTCGGCAGGCGGGCCGCGCCGGGTCGGGACCGTCAGCAGCCGGAGTGCCAGCACAGCTTCGCCTTTTGGCAGCGTGATGAGATCGCCCGCAACCACCGCTACACTTCCCTTTTCAACGCGGAGGCCATTGACGCGGATGTGCCCCGCTTCGGCCCATCTTTGCGCAAGTGTGCGGCTTTTGGCGATGCGCAGGAAAAACAGAAGCTTGTCGATCCGCAACGCTGCTTCGCCCATATCTGGTTACAGCTTCAGGCCTTTGAGCGCAGCCAATTGCAACGCAAGGGCCGAGGGCGGCGATGCTGGTTTGGGCGGAGCTGGCGCGCGGTCGGGTTTGGCGTTGGGCTTGCCAGCGCGTTGCGGTTTTTTCTGGTCGGGCCGTGCGCGAGGGGCACGCTGCTCCTGCGGACGGGGCTTAGGTAAGCCAATCCAGCGCCAGTGGGTTAGGACCGTAGATTGAACCAAAGCAGGCTCGACTGAAACCGGAACATCCAGCGCATCCGTTGCTGCTGTGGGCTCTTCGATGGCTTCAACCGCGGTTGTGTTGGCATCGGCAATAGCTGGCTCTTCAACAACTTCCCCAGGTGCTTCAGCTGGTCTAAACCCGGCGTCGCGCATCAACGCCTTCAACCCAGCCTCGCTAATTCCAAGGGACGTTGCAAAGGCCATATCCATACCGAACAAATTGCCCTGCCCGCGTGCTTCATGCGCTTTCTTGATCACGCGTTCAGCAAGATCGATGCGGACATATTCATCGCCGATGCGGCGATAACCCGCATTGCGCGCTTCCGAAGGATTGGCGAATTTCCATTCTTTCAGGTGCACCGCGCTTTCGGGCGGCAGTTCGGGCATTGCACGCCCGTCACGTGCAGCAAACAACGCCGCGCGCCATTTGGCGGCGGCAGGCTTCAACGCCGCGTGATGGTAAATATCGAGCGCGCCGAAGACGATCCCGCCCTTGCGCGCAGCGCCTCGTGCTTCTTTGGGCAAAGCGGCAATCGCGTCGGCCAGATAATGCCGCCCGGCAATCCCGCCTTCCTCGGCCAGACGCACCGCAAGGGCCCGCACATTGCCGTCGATGTCGGCTTGCTGCGCCAGCTCCTGCAAGCCGACAATCCCGCCCATGGCCTTGGCCAGCTGCGCCTCGATCCAGGCCTCGGCACGCGTGGTAATCTCGCGCAATGCGTCGCCTTCAAGCCCCGCCACGGCTTTGACTGGTGCAAAAGCAGGCTGCATCATCGAACGCCCCTTGGACAACGCGCCGAGCATTTCGCCTTTCCAGAAAATCGCTGGCTTGCCGTCTGTATCGGCCGCGAGCGCGAATTCGCTATCTTCTGCCATGCCTACGTCCCTTGCCTTCTGTCTCAAATGCGCCGCCAAATGCCGTTCGGCAGCGGCCAATAATAGCTTACGGTCACCCGCTTTGGCGCCTGCGTCAACCCGAAACGCAAAGCCATGTAAAGACCCGATGTCCTCACCATCGACGAGAACGCGTTTATCCGCGCCGATTTCCACGGGTAACAAACCGATGTCCGCCGCGCCTTTGCGCAATAACATCGAGGTACGTCTATCGACAAAGCGCTGGCGCAGCGCATCATGCAACGCGTCGGACAGTTTCTCTTCGGTTGCCCGTGCACGTTCGGCCATCATCGCCGGATTGGCCAGCCAGTCACCGCGATGCGCGATATAGGTCCAGGTCCGCACGCCCGCGATCCGCGAAGAAAGCGTATCGACATCGCCCTGGATGTTGTCGAGCCGGGTAAGCTCGCTGGCGTAAAGGGATTGCGGGAGAACACGGTCGCCTTGCCCCAGATGCTGCCACAAAGAGGCGACAAAGCGGCTGTGATGCTCTTCGCCCATCTGGCGGAAATCGGGAAGACTGGCTACCTCCCAGAGACGCGCAACATCGACCGGATGCCGGATGAGCGCAGTAACCTCCTGCACTTCGGCCAGCCGCTTGAGCACTGCCAGGTCAATGGCCTTGGGCGCGGGGAGCAGGCCGGGGCGATTAGGTTTGGTTTCCAGATCGGCGATCAGCGTTGAAATATTGTCGAACCGAGGCTCTGCCTCACGCCAATACAGCCAGTCAAGTTTCGGGAAGTCATGATTTTCGATCGCCATAACTTCTTCGGGCGTAAATTCGCTACCCTCGCCCGCCAATGTACCGAAGCTGCCGTCGCGCTGATGCCGTCCGGCACGTCCGGCAATCTGCGCCATTTCGGCAACGGTCAGCCGCCGGCGGCGCGATCCGTCGAATTTCGACAGGCTGACAAACGCGACATGCGCAACGTCGAGATTGAGCCCCATGCCGATGGCGTCGGTAGCAACCAGATAATCGACTTCGCCCGACTGGAACATCGCGACCTGCGCATTTCGGGTGCGGGGTGAAAGCGCGCCCATCACAACCGCAGCTCCACCGCGCATCCGGCGTAACGTTTCGGCGACGGCATAAACCTGCTCGATCGAAAAAGCGACGATTGCGGAACGCTTTGGAAGGCGCGACAGCTTCTTCGCACCGGCATAACTCAACGTCGAAAATCGCGGGCGCGATATGATTTCGGCGTCGGGCAAAAGGCTGCGGATCAGCGGACGAAGGCTTTCGGACCCAAGGATCATCGTTTCTTCGCGACCTCGCGCATGCAATATCCGGTCGGTGAAGATATGCCCGCGCTCGGGATCGTAGCCCAATTGCGCCTCATCGATGGCGACGAAGGCGAACTCCTTCTGGATCGGCATCGATTCGACGGTGCAGCAATACCAGCGCGCCTTTGGCGGCTCGATCCGCTCCTCGCCGGTGATAAGCGCAACCTGATGCACGCCCTTGATCGCGACGACGCGGTCGTAAATTTCGCGCGCCAGCAAGCGCAGCGGAAATCCGATCATTCCGCTCGAATAGCCGCACATCCGCTCGACGGCGAGATGGGTTTTGCCGGTATTTGTCGGGCCAAGAATGGCGGTGAGGGCGGAACTGGTTAGGGGCAAATCTATCTCAGGCGGCTGCAATATTCGCGGCAATTTCTTTCAATGTCAGTGACGTATCAACCAGTTGCTCTGCTGAGGGGGAGAGGCCCTCCACAACAAACGCCCTCCCCTGCACATAATCCTTGGTCGCATTGACGCAATCAAGCGCGATGACTTTTCCCTGTTTGAGATAGATAACCGAGAAACTGCGCTTCTCGGGTTCGCCGCGAACGACGGTTGCATCGTAACCTACCGACAATCCCACCGTCTGCAGCCGCAGATCATATTGGTTCGACCAGAACCAAGGCACTGCATAATACGGCGTCAGTTCTCCCATGATGCTTTTGGCGACGGCGTTGGCCATATCATTGGCATTCTGAACCGATTCGACGCGCATCACTGCGCCACCCGCAAAAGCATTGGCATGCGCAGCGCAGTCGCCAATCGCAAAAATATCGGGCAATGACGTCCGGCAATATTCGTCGACGTCGACGCCGCCGCCGCCCGATGCACCAGCGTGAAGCAATGGAGCTACTGAGGGAATTATTCCGATGCCGACGATGACCATCTGCGCCGGAATTACCTCGTCATCTGCCAACCGGACACCGGTTACCAATTCATCGCCCTCAATTGCGGTGACCTCGACGCCGAGCCGGACATCGACGCCGTGCGCGCGATGCTCAGCCTCATAGAAGCGGGATAATGGCTCACCTGCCACCCGCGCCAGCACTCGGTCCATCGCTTCCAGCACGGTGACTTTCTTGCCCATCTTGTTGAGGACGGCGGCAGATTCGAGCCCGATATAACCGCCGCCGATAATGGCAACATCGGTCACATCGTCCAGTCCAACTAGCATTGCGTCGACATCGGCACGCGTGCGCACAACATGCACGCCGGGAAGATTGGCACCTGCACATTGCAGCCAGCGCGGGCTGCCACCGGTCGACCAGATCATCTTGCCATAGCTGATGACGTCGCCACTCGCAGTCGTCACCGAATAAGCGGCGGCATCGACAGTATCGACCCGTTTGCCGAGCAGCATATCGATATTGCGCTCGGCCCAAAAAGCAGCGGGGCGAATCATGATGCGCTCGAATGCCTTGTCGCCCGCGAAATAATCTTTCGACAGTGGCGGTCGCTCGTAAGGATATTCATTTTCCGCGTTCAGCACGCCAATGCTGCCCTCGAACTTCGCCTGCCGCAGCGCGATTGCCGCCTGCGCACCGCCGTGCCCGCCGCCGACAATCAGCACGTCATATTGCAGCATCGCGGCGATCCTTTTGTTCGAAGAGCATGGCATTGCGGTAGGCAAAAGCACCGCGCCTGGCTAGTCCCAATGCTTGCGAACGCGACGGATAGATGGCAGGGAGGCGGCATGAGCAACCATATGACCTTAGACTTCGGGCTCGGCGAAAATGCCGAGATGATACGCGACACAACGCAGCGTTTTGCTGCTGACAAAATTGCGCCACTCGCGGCCAAAATCGACGCTGACGACTGGTTCCCGCGTGACGAATTATGGCCCGCGATGGGCGAACTTGGATTGCACGGGCTCACGGTCGAGGAGGAAGATGGCGGGCTTGGCCTTGGCTATTTGGAGCATGTCGTAGCGGTCGAGGAAGTCAGCCGAGCGTCGGCTTCCATCGGGCTTTCCTATGGCGCGCATAGCAATCTGTGCGTCAACCAGATCCGCCGCTGGGCTTCGCCCGAACAAAAGGCCAGATATCTGCCCAAATTGATTTCGGGCGAGCATGTCGGCAGCCTCGCAATGTCCGAAGCAGGCGCTGGTTCAGACGTTGTTTCAATGAAGCTGAAGGCCGACGCGGTGCAAGGCGGATATGTGCTCAACGGCACGAAGTTCTGGATCACCAATGCGCCTTATGCCGACACGTTGGTTGTCTATGCCAAAACCGCGCCCGAAGCTGCATCGCGCGGCATCACCGCCTTCCTGATTGAAAAAGACATGGAAGGCTTCTCTATTGGGCAGAAGATCGACAAAATGGGAATGCGCGGTTCGCCGACCGCCGAACTGGTATTCAACGACTGTTTTGTCAGCGAAGAGCAAATCATCGGCCCGCTCCACGGCGGTGTTGGCGTATTGATGTCGGGCCTCGATTATGAGCGAGTGGTGCTCGCCGGATTACAGCTGGGCATCATGCAGGCCTGCCTCGATGTCGTCCTGCCTTTCGTGCGTGAGCGCAAACAGTTCGGCAAAGCCATTGGCTCGTTCCAGCTAATGCAGGGCAAAATCGCCGACATGTATGTCGCGCTGAATTCCGCTCGGGCTTATACTTATGCGGTCGCGCGTGCGTGCGATGCAGGCCAGACCACGCGGTTCGACGCGGCGGGCGTCATCCTGCTCGCGTCGGAAAATGCGGTCAAGGTTGCAGGCGAAGCCATTCAGGCATTGGGCGGCGCTGGTTATACCAAGGACTGGCCGGTAGAACGCCTGTTCCGCGATGCCAAACTGCTCGATATTGGTGCTGGAACAAATGAAATCCGGCGGATGTTGATTGGTCGTGAACTGATCGGAGCAGCGTGAACGGACCACTCGAATGGATTGCTGCAATCGGCACAATATTGGCCGCCGCGATGGTGGCTGCCGATTTTAGCCGCCGGATAACCGGCTTCGGCTTCGTGCTGTTCGCCATCGTATCGTGCCTTTGGGTGTATTCCGGCCTGACCGCCGAAGATGGAATGCCGCTAGCGATCCAGAACGGTGTGCTGCTGCTCATCAACTCGTTTGGCGTCTGGCAATTCCTCATCAGCCGCAAGAAAAAGGCCGAGATCGAGAAGGCCGAGGAAATTGCCGAGCAGGCAAAGCAGGAGGTCGCCGCATGACGCGTCCGGTGCTTGGCGTGATTGCCTGCAACCGCATAGTTGGCACCGAAAGCGCGCAGGCGGTGATGGACCGTTATATCCGCGCAGCCATGACCTATGCCGATGTGGCGGCGCTGATCGTGCCTTCGCTGCCTGACCTGATGACTGCCACCGAAGTCGCACCTCGACTGGACGGCATTTTGCTCACCGGCAGCCCATCCAATGTAGCAACTCAGCGCTACGGAGAAGATGGCGGCGACGGCCCGTTTGACGACGCGCGCGACGAAATTGCGTTGTCGATGGTTGACCGGATGATCGACGCGCAGAAGCCGGTATTCGGGATTTGCCGGGGCTTTCAGGAAATCAATGTGGCTTTGGGCGGGACCTTGCGTCGAGACACCAGCGAAAGCGACGAGCTTATCCGTCACCATGCCCCCGACGGTGTGGCGTTCGATGCAATGTTCAGTCACCGCCATTCCGTCGAAATTGCGCAGGGCGGGATCCTTGCCGCTGCTTATGCTAAATCGGCGATGGATGTTAACTCGGTGCATTATCAGGGCATCGGCAAACTCGCCGAAGGCCTATCGGTGGAGGCCCGCGCTCCTGATGGACTGGTTGAAGCCTATAGCGCCCGGCCCAATGGCGCGCCTTTGCTTGCGGTCCAGTGGCATCCCGAATGGGGAACTGAAAATGACCCGGACTCTCAAACCTATTTTCACCTCCTCGGAAAGGCGTTAAGAGGAGAATTGTGAATACCACCGTCACCCGATTTAACCGCTATCAGGCCAGAATAGGTTTCTCGCCTTAATTTCTTTTGATTTCACGCAGAGGTCGCAGAGGAAGAAGGGTTTAACCTGAACTCACTGCCCGAGCTCTGCGTCCTCTGCGCTCTATGCGTGAACCAATCAAAGGATCAAAACATGCCCCGCAATTACGACATCGCCGAACTCCGCCGTATCGACATCGCACATCATTTGCCTGCCCAGGCCGATTGGCAGGAAATCGAAGATTTGGGCGGCAGCCGGATCATTACCCATGCCGACGGCTGCTATATCCATGACGGCGACGGCAATCGAATTCTCGACGGCATGGCCGGCCTGTGGTGCGTCAATGTCGGCTATGGTCGTGCTGAACTGGCGGATGTCGCAAAAGAGCAGATGCTTGAACTGCCTTATTACAACAGCTTCTTCAAAACTGCGAACCCGCCAGCAGTCATGCTCGCCGACAAGATTGCCAGCCTGACGGGTGGCCGTCTGCCGCATGTGTTTTTCAACAGCTCTGGTTCGGAAGCCAACGACACCATCCTGCGCATGGTCCGCCATTACTGGCAGGTCAAAGGCGAGCCTACCCGTACCATTTTCATCAGCCGTCACAACGCCTATCATGGTTCGACCGTTGCCGGGGTTTCGATGGGTGGAATGAAGGCCATGCACGGTCAGGGCTTCCCTGCCCCCGGCGTATTGCCGATGCAGGGCATCGAGCATGTCCGTCAGCCTTATTGGTACAATGAAGGCCGCGATATGACGCCTGATGATTTCGGCACCGCATGCGCGCAGGCGATCGAGGACAAGATTCTCGAAGTCGGATCGGAAAATGTCGCCGCTTTCATCGGCGAACCCATCCAAGGCGCAGGCGGCGTCATAATTCCGCCAGCCAATTACTGGCCTCAGGTCGAGGCGATATGCCGCAAATACGGCATCCTGCTGGTCTGCGACGAAGTCATCTGCGGTTTTGGGCGCACCGGAAACCAATGGGGCCACGAAACGGTCGGTGTGAAGCCCGATATTATAGCCATGGCGAAAGGCCTTTCGTCGGGCTATCTTCCCATCTCCGCAGTTGCTGTCAGCGCCGACATCATCAAGGTCATGAAAACCGGCGGCGATTTTGTTCATGGATATACCTATTCAGGACATCCTGTTGCTTCGGCAGTCGCTCTTCGAAATATCGAAATAATGGAACGCGAAGGGCTGGTCGAGCGCACCCGTAACGAAACAGGCCCCTATCTCGCAAAGGCTTTAGCCACGCTCAACGATCATCCGCTGGTGGGCGAAGCACGGAGCGTTGGTCTGCTTGGCGCGGTTGAAATCGTTGCCGACAAGGCCACCGGCGCACGTTTCGGCGGCAAGGAAGGCACCGCCGGACCGATGGTGCGAGATCACTGCATTGCAAATGGCCTGATGGTCCGTGGCATCCGCGACAGTATCGTCATGTGCCCGCCGCTAATCATCACGACAGCGCAGATCGACGATCTGGTCGGTATCATCCGCAAGTCTTTAGACGAGGCAGAACCGAAACTGCGGGCGCTGTAGATCAGGTCAATAGAATATCACCGTAACCCTGAGCAGCAGCCGTGAAACGGCTGCTGCTGTCGAAAGGCGCCTCTCGGATTGCATGAACCTGAAAGGCGTGCTTCGACGGACTCAGCACTACGGAATGTTCTTCATGCTAGACAAATGCGGACCAGTCTTTACCGCGAGTTTCCATGAACATGATAGCATTAAAGCAGACAACTGCTGCACTCCTCACCCCTGCCCTACTTATCAGTGCGGCACCAACCTTCGCTGCAACGCCCAAAACGGCGATGGCCAAACCACCTGTCCTGACGTGTAAAACCACGACCCCTGAGGGTCTTTCCTACACGGTCATCAAACCCGGCAAAGGGGACAAACCCGCCGCCGATTCAAAGGTGAAGGTCAACTACAAGGGTATGCTTGTATCTGACGGCAGCAAATTCGACGAAGGCCAGGGCGCTGAATTCAAGGTCGGCGGCGTTATCCCCGGCTTTGCCCAAGGCCTGCAACTGATGCAACCCGGCGGCAGCTACCGCCTGTGTATTCCTTCATCGCTTGGCTATGGCGAGACTGGTACTGGCCCTATCCCCGCCAATGCCGATTTGGTTTTCGAAGTAGATCTGTTGTCTTTCACTACCCCGCCGCCCAAGCCAGTCATCCCAGTCGCTGAGCGTAGCTGCAACCAGACCACAGCGTCCGGTCTCGGGTACGCATTGGTTAAATCCGGAGCGGGTCGCACACCTACCGAAGCCGATATGGCGTTGGTCGATTTTACGGTTTTTGATGCGACAAGCGGCGTGGTTCAGGATAAACGCGAATGGGAGAAAATTCCGCTCAGCCAAGCGAGTGCGATTTTTGCCGAGGGTCTGAAAATGATGCAGACGGGTGCTACGTTCCGGTTCTGCATACCGAAACCAGCCGATCCCCAAGCCGTGCCCGGGCAGAACAGCAACATACTGGTAACGCTTTTGGACCTTCGCTCTGCACCTTTTACCGACTGATTAGCTTAACAACACAACCGGACTGTCTGCGCGCCAGTGCATGCTAACCTTGTCGTCCCAGGTAAAATCTTCCTGATCATGGCGTGAAAGGTTGGGGCGCGAAACGCGGATTATCTGGCCGCCTTCGAGCTGTATTTCGAACAGTGTGATATCACCGAGATAGCTCATGCCCTTGATGGTGCCGCGGGCGAAGTTATGGCCGTCGGGCGCATCTTGCGAAGCAGCGGTCACCGCTTTGCCCTCTCCGGGTACATGAAGATATATTTTCTCCGGCCGTAATGCGACCCAGACGTCGGCCCCATGTGGTCCGGTAACGCCGTGGTTGAGATAGACCTTGCCAAGCCCGGGGCAATCGACCGCCGCCTTGTCAGGCTCATCAAGCGTCAACCTACCCTCGAAAATATTAACCGAGCCGACGAAATCGGCAACAAAGCGGTTGGCGGGGTATTCATAAAGATCGGACGGCGGTGCCAGTTGCGCGACCTCCCCCTTGTTTATGACGGCAACACGGCTGGCCATTGAAAGCGCCTCATCCTGATCATGGGTGACGGTAACGAATGTAATGCCAACCTTATCCTGCAGATCGGACAATTCAAACTGCATTTGGGCTCGCAGCTTCGCATCCAGCGCCGATAAGGGTTCGTCGAGCAACAGCACCTTGGGCCGCATAACAAGGCTTCGCGCAAGCGCCACACGCTGGCGTTGTCCGCCTGACATCTGGTCAGGCATCCGGTCTTCGAAGCCGCCGAGCTTTACCAATTCCAGCGCTTCAGTAACGCGATCGCGTATTTCGCCTTTAGCTACGCCAGCGATGCGCAAGCCATAACCGACATTGTCGGTCACGTTCATATGTGGGAACACCGCATAGCTCTGGAACACCATGTTTACCGGACGCTTGTTAGGGGGGACCATGCTCATATCCTGCCCGTCGATAATTATCTGGCCCTCAGTTGGCATTTCGAAACCGGCAATCATTCGAAGTAACGTTGTCTTGCCGCAACCGGACGGCCCCAGCAGCACGAAGAATTCCCCTGCCAATATGTCGAGAGTGATATTGTCGACCGCCGTCACCTTGCCGAAGCGTTTGGAGACATTGCGGATCTGGATGATCGGGGTTTTGGTTTCGGTCATATCGCTGGGCGTTTTCTAATGAGATTGAGCAATGCCCTTCACGCCCTGCAACTTGAGCGCGATGAAGGTGAGGATAACGGTGAGCAGGATGAGGATCGTTGAGGCAGCATTGACCTCGGGCGTGACCGAGAAGCGAACCATCGAGTAGACTTTTACCGGGAAAGTAATCGTGTCCGGCCCGCTGGTGAAAAAAGTGATGACGAAATCGTCGAGGCTGAGCGTAAACGCAAGCAGTGCACCCGCTATCAAGCCGGGCTTGATATGTGGCAGCAATACATCACGAAATGCCTGCCAATCGGTCGCGCCCAGGTCCTTGGCTGCCTCTTCCTCTTCCATATTAAAACTCGCCAGCCGGGCGCGGACGACCATTGCGACAAAGGGGAAACAGAAAGTGATATGGGCGATGGTGATTGCCGAGAGATTGAGCGGCCAAGGCAGGTCAGTCGGCCAGTCAATTTTCGCAAAGAAGATCAGGAACGCTACGCCGAGGCATATTTCGGGAACGATGATGGGCAGCGACATCGTGCCTTCGACCAGCCCCTTGAATGGAAAGCGGAACCGCCAAAGCATTACCGCCGCGAGCGCGCCGATGACGAGGCTAACAATCGTTGCCAGAAACGCAATCGTCAGTGAATTGACCATCGCTTCGACCAAGCTGTCGTTATTCAACGCCTTCTCGTAATATTTTAGCGTGAAGCCCTTCCATTCAATGTTCCGCCTGCTGTCGTTGAAGCTGAAGATCATCAGCACCAAAAGCGGCGCATAAAGGAAGAGCATGGTCAGACCGACCCAGCTGCGCATCCATAATTTACGGGTATATTCGAGCGGGGCGATGGCGGTGCGGTTGAACATCAGCGCACCTCCTTCACTTTGTTGGCTCGCATTGATTGTAGCGCAATCAGGATAAACATGGCGTAGATCAACAGGAACGATAGCGCCGCGCCGAACGGCCAGTCGTTCGCGCGCTTGAACTGGCGTTCGATGACATTGGCGATCATTTGGCTGTCGGTGCCGCCCATCAGGTCGGGTGTAAGATACGCGCCCAATGCAGGAATGAGCGTGATCATCACTCCTGCCACAATGCCGGGGGCGGCAAGCGGAACGACCACTTTCATGAAGGTCTTGAAATGCCCCGCGCCTAGGTCGAGGCTTGCCTCGATCAGGCTCTTGTCCAGCCGGTCGAGCGCTGAATAGAGCGGCAGGACCATGAAGGGCAGATGGACATAGACCAGCCCCAAAACGACAGCGAAATTATTGTAGAGCAACTGCACCGGCGTCCAGGCCTCAAGCGGCTGCATCCCGACGAGTGTCCGCAACCAGCTCGCACCTTCCCAAAGCCCGCCCAGCCCTTTATTCATATATCCATTGGTGCCCATCAGTGCCATCAGCGCGTAGGTCCGGATCAGCAGGTTGGTCCAGAACGGCAGCATGATCCCGAGCAGCAACCATGGTCGCCACTTCGGCGCGGCAAAGGTAATCGCCATCGCCACCGGAAAACCGATGATCAGGCAAATAAGCGTGGTTAGCGCCGCAACCGCGAGGCTTTTCAGGAATATCGAGAGATATAGCCACTCAGTCGCGCGCTTGTAATTATCGAGCGTTCCCGAAATTTCGATGCTGGCAGGGCCGACATTCTGGCCAAAACTATACAGCCAGACAATAGCCATCGGCGCGACGAAGAACAAAGCGAGCCAGAAGACCGGCGCCGTTGCAATCGCGGCGAACGGTCGTTTCTGGCTCTTCCAGTCCTGCAGCGCGCCGGACATAATTAGGCCGCACGCACGCGGGTGAAGGCCTCCTCATATTTCGGCTGAAGTTCCGGATTGAACTTCGCATATTCGCACTTTGCCAACACATCGGCAGGCGGGAAAATCACCGTGTTGTTCTTGTATTCCTCAGGCATCAACGCCTTGGCCGCATCGTTTGGCGTCGGGTACAGGATCGTTTCAGTAATCTTCTTCCCCGCCTCGGCATCGAGCAGATAGTTGATGAAGGCGTGAGCGTTCTGCGGGTGTGGCGCGCCCTTGGGAATGCACAGATTATCCGAATTGAGTTGGCTGCCTTCTTTGGGGATGACAAATCCAATATCGGGATCCTCGACCATTGCTTGGGCGATATCGCCATTATATTCGAGCACGACATCGACCTCGCCCTTCAGCAACAGGTCCTGACCGTTATCTTCGTGGAAGGATTTGATATTCGGCTTCTGCTTGATCATCATCGCCTCGATGGCTTTGAGATCTGCGTCAGTTAGGCCGTTGACCGACTTGCCCATATATTTGCCGTAAAGCCGGAACATATCGCCAGCCTCGGACAGCACTGCAATGCGGCCCTTATACTGGTCGCTGTCGAACAATACCTTCCAGCTATCGGGAACGCCCTGAACCTTTGACTTGCGATAACCGATGCCGAGCGCCAGCCAGGTGTAGGGCATCGAATATTTGCGCGCCGGATCATAAGGCACGTCCTGATAATCCTTGGCGACATTTTTGAAGTTCGGGATTTGCGCCTGATCGAGAGGCATCAGCATATCCGCCGAAGCCATGCGCTCGACAAAGTCGTTCGACGGTACAATCACATCATAGCCCTGGTTACCGGCGCGCAGCTTTGCGAACAATTCGTCGTTGCTGGCAAACAATGTCATGTTTACGTCGACGCCGGCTTTGTCCTTATAATCCTCAAGCGTCGTTTCACCGATATAGGTGTCCCAGTTGTAGAAGTTCAGCTTGGCTTCCTCGCCATTGGCAAGTTTTGCAGCTTCCTTCTCGCCACAACCCGATAGCGCGCCAGTCAGCGAGAAGCCGACGGCGGCCACACCCATGCCCTTGAGCATCGCGCGGCGGTTGCTGCCTGCGTGCAAGAATGTCTTGAAGTCCATCGATTTCCTCCCGGCTAAGCTACGATCCTGGCAGCATGCTGGACCAAAAACCGCCGCTAGAAAAGCCCTTTTCGCGGTCGCAATATAATTGCCGAAGGCTGATATTATTTGGCCGTCGATTTGGCCTCATTGTCGATGGCAAGTTGCACCTGCTTATAGAACAAGGCGCGCTTTTGGCCTTGATCTCCGCCCTGCTGGTCAGTTGCTTGCGGCCAGTTGCTGTTCGAGGCGATGATCAGCTTGCGCTTGGGATCGATAAATATCCCCTGCCCGAATATGCCCTGCGCTGCGTAGCTGCCGTCATTGACCGTCCACCATTGATACCCGTAACCATTTTCGGGATCGCCAATGTCGGCTTGCTTGGTCGTCGCCGCCGCGATCCATCCGTCGGGCAATACCGATTTGCCATCAGCAACGCCACCGCCGAGCATGAATAACCCCAGCCGTGCATAATCGCGGGTCGATGCCTGAATGCAGCAACCGCTGATTTCATGCCCGGTTGCACCAAGCAACCAGCTTGCGTCCTGCTCCATCCCAAACGGTGCCCAGACTTTTTCGGACAGATAATCAGACAGCTTTTTCTTCGTGGCGGAGCTTACGAGTACGCCGATCAAATTGGTCTCGCCGGTTTTATAGACCCATTTGGTGCCCGCCGGAGCTTCGCGGGGCAATTTGCGCATATAGCTGACGGTAACATCGACACCGGGTTCAGCCTTGTGCTTATTAAACAAGGCGACGTCAGATTTTGGATCGCCATAATCTTCGTTCCATTTTACACCTGATTTCATCGTCAAAAGCTGTTCGATCGACACGTCATCGTAAACCGACCCTTTGAGATCAGGAATATAGGCTGAGACCTTGTCGTCGATGCTTTTGATATATCCGTCCTTGATCGCTGCACCTACCAGTGTCGATGTAAACGATTTGGCCACTGAGAAGCTTGTCCATTTGCCATCGCCACTGAAATCGAGACCATATTTTTCAAGCCGAATTTTGCCGTCCTGAATGATGACCAGTCCGGCTGTGCGTTGGGCCTTCATATAGGCATCTATGTTGGTGGCAATATTAAGCGGCTCTCCCTTCGGTAGCGGATACACATCTTCGCCAGCTTCAATGATATTTGCCTTTGCCAGGACAGGCAGGCGGTCCATAGTGCGGAAGGCTGCGTCGCGTTGCGGAATGGACCAGAACAGCACGTTAGCGTCCGTCGGTAAGTTGGAGACAAGGCGCTTCATGTCCTTGTCGGCGGTCATCCAAAACACGCCTGCTGCAACCATAATAACCAGCAATATCCCCAACAACCACTTCTTCATCCTGCCCCTCCCCGAATATCATTGTTTTACCAAAGTCACTTGCGCGACATCAATTCCGCCACCCCTAAACCCGCCTTCGCAATACATCAGATAGTAACGCCACAGGCGAATGAATTTATCATCGAAACCAGGTGGCAGTCGCTCTTCCTTCACTGCCGCATCGAACCGCACGCGCCAGCGCAGAAGCGTCTCTGCATAATGCAGCCCGAAAACCTGCTGATCTTGCCACACCAAACCATTTGCTTGCGCTATCGCTTTGAAACGGCTTTCGGAAAGCAGCATTCCGCCGGGGAAGATGTACCGCTGGATGAAATCCATGCTGCGCGCATAGGGTTCGAATATGTCATCGGCGATTGAAATCAGCTGGATGGCAGCGCGTCCGCCGGGTTTCAGATTTCGGGCGATGGATTGCAGATAGGCAGGCCAATATTCCTGGCCAACGGCTTCCACCATTTCGGCGCTGGCAATGGCGTCGAATATACCGGTGACATCGCGGTAATCGGAGAGCGTTACTTGCGAGCACTTGCACGCGGCCAACCGGTTGTCAGCATAGGCTTTTTGTTCAGCCGACAGCGTTATGCCATAATAATCAATATCGGCCTGAGCCAAAGCCCGCTCCGCCAAACTGCCCCAGCCGCAGCCTATTTCGAGTAAGCGGTCGCCATTTTTCAGTTCCAGCCGGTCAAGCAAAGCATCGATTTTCCGTGCCTGTGCAGCTTCCAGCGGCTCATCATCGCTTAATGGTTCGGCAAATATGGCGCCAGAATAGGTCATGCTGTCATCAAGCCAGGCGGCGTAGAAATCATTGCCCAGGTCATAATGAAATTCGATGTTGCGCCGCGCGCCGGACTTGCTGTTTCGCCGCAAAAAATGAAATGCGCGGGACGCCAGCCGCAATGGCCCCTTTGCACGTGCGCTGTTACCCAGTGTATTGCGGTTTTGCACGAACAGCGCGAATATCTGGACGGGATCGGGGCTGTCCCATTCGCCCTTGTCCCAGCCTTCGTACAGCCCGATCGAACCGCTCCACGCAATCCGCCGTAGCGCATGCCAGCTGCGAATGTTCATTTCAGCCACGGGCCCAGCGCGCCGCCCGCCTAAAATCCGTCGGCTGCCATCGGGCAGATGGCCTTCAATCGAACCCTCAGCCAACCCCGCGTCGATCCTGTCGAGCAGCCGGTTCAGTCCGCGCACAAAAAGGCCGCCAACGCCCGGCGCATTTTCAGCGTCGCTGGGCAGATGGCGTCCTATATTCTGGTCCGAAGCATTCATCGCTGGCGCTATGCTATAGCCCCGAACGCATTGCAATCACCGCATCGCGCGGTGGTTGCTTCAGATCAGTTCTTACGCAATTCGTCGCGGATTTCGGTGAGCAGATCGACATCGGTAGGACCTGCCGCAGGTGGCGGCATCATCCTGTTTGCCTGACGCACGATCATAAAAATGACGAATGCGAGGATGAGGAAGTTAATGAACGCGGTAATGAAGCTGCCCCATGCGAGCACGTTCGCGCCCGCGGCTTTTGCAGCAACCAGCGACATCCCTGCGGTTATTTTTTCTGCGCCGCCAAGCACAATATATTTGCTGCTGAAGTCTACGCCACCGCCGGTAAGCAACGATATAAACGGCATGATAACATCGTCAGTCAGCGAGGTAATGATTTTTCCGAATGCCGCCCCGATAAGAACACCAACTGCCAGATCCAGCACGTTACCGCGCGCAATAAAGGCTTTAAACTCACTAAACATATTTAATTCTCCCTTTTGATAGATGACGCAACATGTTGCATATTTTACATGCAACCGACAGCAATCCTTGTGTAAAATCTTGTCGCGCCTTATATCACTAATACACGCGGGCATGTCGCCTGTCGGAGGAGTTCATTCGATGCGTACCGATTTTACGAAATTTCTTTTGGTTCCCGTTGCGGTGGTTTCATTGGCAGGATGCGGCATCAACAGCGTGCCGACAGCCGAAGAGAATGCCAAAGCCAAATGGGCCGATGTGCAGGCCGCGTTTCAGGAGCGCGCCAACCTTATTCCCAACCTCGCTAACGTGGTGAAGGGTGCTGCAGCGCAAGAAAACAAGACGCTCACCGAAGTGATCGAAGCCCGCGCCCGCGCGACCGCGCCGAACATTCAGGTCAACCCAGAAGACCTGAGCGATCCGGCCAAAATGGCGGCTTTCCAAGACGCGCAAAACCAGCTTTCGGGCAGCCTTGCGCGCCTGCTCGTGTCGGTGGAGGCATATCCGCAACTTAAAAGCCAGGAAGGCTATCTGAAGCTGCAAGACCAGCTCGAGGGCCAGGAAAACCGCGTCCGCATTACGCTGCGCGATTATAACGAAGCAGTGCGCGGCTATAACACGACGATCCGTACGTTCCCCGACATCATCGGCGCAAAGGTGATCCACGGGGCAAAGCCGATGGTACCGTATCAGGCAACCACACCTGGTGCCGAAGCCGCGCCAACGGTCGACATGGCGCCTGCCACTTAACAGCCCTTTTTACGGGACATTGAAATGAACAAGGCCATCGGCCTTTTGATTGCGGCGCTACTGGTCCTCACCGGCCAGTCGGCGCTTGCACAAACATTCCCCAAGCTGACCGGACGTGTGGTCGATCAGGCCAATCTGCTCGACCCAGCACAGGAAGCTGCGCTCACCGCCAAGCTTGAGGGGCTGGAAACGCGTACCGACCGGCAATTGGTGGTGGCGACGCTCAACAGTCTCGAAGGCTATGAGATTTCCGACTACGGCTATCGGCTCGGTCGTGCCTGGGCGCTCGGCCAGGATGGCAAGGGCGAGGCCGAAAAGGACAATGGCGCGATCCTGATTGTCGCGCCGAACGAACGCAAAATGCGGATCGAAGTTGGTTACGGCCTCGAACCCGTACTCACCGATGGCCTTTCATCGACAATTATCCGCAACGATATCACGCCCGCGTTCAAGGCAGGTGATTTCCCGAGTGGTATTAACGCGGGCGTCGACCGTATTATCGCTCAACTCGAGCTGCCGCCGGAAGAAGCTGCCAAGATTGCCGCCGCAGCTAACCAGCAAAGCCGGAATAGCAATGACGAAGGCATTCCTTTCGGTGCCATCATCTTCCTGCTGTTTATCATCTTTTTCGTCGTGCTACCGATCATCCGCTCGCTGAACGGCGGCGGACGCAGGCATCGGCGTGGCGGTGTTGGTCCGGTAATCATCTGGGGTGGAAGTGACTGGGGCGGCGGTGGAGGCGGCTCGTCCTGGGGCGGCGGCGGAGGTTTTGGTGGCGGCGGGTTTGGCGGCGGAGGCGGCAGCTTCGGCGGCGGCGGCGCTTCGGGCGGCTGGTAGGAATAAAGATGTCGAAAGTCGATCATATTGACGAGGGCGACCATAGCCTAGTGACGGCAGCGGTTGCCGATGCAGAGCGGCACACAAGCGGCGAAATTGTCACTATCGTTGCCGATCTGTCCGATCATTATGAGGATATCGGCATGGCATGGGCCAGCGTCGTCGCCTTGCTTGCGCTTTTTTTCTACATGCTTTTCCCCGATTTTTATCTGGGGCTGATCGAAGGGATCACGGTTGGCTGGGAGCATGAATATAGCGCCCGCGAATATCTGGCGATCTTGATGACGGCGCTCGGGCTGAAATGGTTCGGGACGTGGCTGATTTTGAAATGGATGCCGCTGCGCTTGGCGCTAACACCAAAATACATCAAAATGGCGCGGGTCCGTGCGCGCGCGATCATGATGTTCAAGGTCGGAACCGAGGCGAAGACCATCGGGCGCACCGGCGTTTTACTTTATCTGTCGATGAAAGAACATCGCGCCGAAATTGTTGCTGATGAAGAAATTGCCAAGCTGGTCGCACCCGAAGTGTGGGGTGATGCCATGGTCGCTTTGCTCGACCGGGTGAAGGCAGGCCAACCCGGTGATGGCATGGCAGAGGCGGTGCGGCAGATGGGGTTTGTGCTGGCCCAGCATTTCCCCAAAGGCAGCGAAAATCCTAACGAACTTCACGACCGTTTGATTGAGCTGTGAAAAGTCCCAGCTTCGTCATCCTGAACTCGTTTCAGGATAGCATGCGGCGGTGCGTTGTGCTGAAACAAGTTCAGCATGACGAATTCTGATGATTGGCCAATATTAAGATGGAAGAACCAGAAGAGGTAATGTGGCAGGGCCGTTTCATCACCGCAAAACGGCGCGGAAAATGGGAATATGTCGGACGTGCACGCGGAATTAAGGCCGCCGTCATCTTGGCAATCGAGGACGGCCATGTATTGCTAGTGGAACAATATCGAGTGCCATTGGGCGCCAATTGCATTGAGCTGCCCGCTGGTCTGATTGGCGATCATGATGACGGAGAAGACGCTCTTATCTCCGCCGCCCGCGAGTTGGAGGAAGAAACCGGCTATCGCGCGTCTAAATTTGATGTTGTTGGGGAATATTTCTCATCACCCGGCATGGTTAGCGAGAGTTTCACTCTCGTACGCGCATCTGGTTTAGCCAGAATTAGCGATGGCGGCGGCGTCGAGGGTGAGAATATCATCGTGCACCGCATCGCCATAACTGACTTGCCCGCTTTCGTTCAGGTCAAACGTGCTGAAGGCTGCGTCGTCGATGTCAAATTACTGATGCTGCCGGGGATGGTGCTTTAGCGAAAATTATCGGCGTAGGCCTGAAGCTTTAGCGTTTTCGGCGGGGTTGGAATCAGGACCGCACTAATGCCCTTTTTCACCGCGTAGGCCCGCGCTGCTTCCAACGAAGAAAATTTCAGATGCACCTGCGCCAGCGTGTCGCCGGAACCCGCCCAGCCCATCAACGGATCGGCCTTGCGCGGTTCGGAAGGGGTGAATTCGAGCACCCACTCATCGGTGTGCGCTTTGCCCGATTGCATGGCATTTTTGGGACGTTGAAAGATGCGTGCGGTCATGATGGCCCCATGCGCCAAGGCAAGCGGATACGTCAAGCGCCGCGTGCGAAATCGCGGCTCTGCGCTTTCTTGGTCTTTAGGCTGGCCACGCCCTCCCAGGGCGCATCGGGCCAATTATGTTTTGGATAACGCCCGCGCATTTCCTTGGCGACTTCACGCCAACTGCCGCGCCAGAATTCGGGCAGATTCCGCGTCGTCTGGATCGGACGACCGGCGGGAGAAGTCAGGCTGAGCACCAAAGGTACGCGGTCGACGCCGACTGCGGGATGGATGTCGAGGCCGAATAGAGCTTGGACACGCACCTCGACCGTTGGGCCTGCTTCTGCGGCATAATCAATATGATGCGTTGTGCCAGCCGAGCTGATAAACGATGCCGGAGCGACCTGCTCGACACGCTGCTTGCCTTCCCAGCCAAGGATATTGTCGAGCGCGTTAGACAGGCCTGACGTTGAAATATCGCGTAGCCGGTTGACCCCCTGTAGTAGCGGAAAAAGCCAATCTTTGAGCGTTACGGCCAAGTCAATATCGGACAAAGTTTCGATACCTGCAAAACTGGCGCGTTGTCGCAAGGCGATGGCCGCATCCGACCAAGGCAGGACTGACAGACCCAAAGTCCGAACGGCGGCAAGCAATGACTGTGCCACCGCCTCTCGATCTGGCCGGTTCGCCGTGCCCTCCGCAAGGACGATAGCGCCCAGCCGACGGCGCTGCCGAACCTCGACGCGGTCTGCGTTTGCGTCATAGCGCGTCTCGGTCGTGATCTCGATCCGCTCACCGAACAACGACAGGACGTCGGTCTCAGCCAATGCTACCGCGGATAATATCCGCGCGCCCGAGGCTGCGCCTTGCACATCAGCCACCGCCAGCCACTCGGCACTGGCAAGCGGCGATGCCGGGTCAAGCCGAAGCCCACGCCCCATGGCGCTAATCCAGTTCTCGCCTTTGACGTCGCGGCGCTTGGCAATACGATCGGGAAATGCCGTTGCGACCAATGCGCCAACCGTTAGCTGCGTTTTTTTACCATCATTAGGTGCCATTTTGCCAATGCGCCGCGCCAGCGATTTTGCCGCATCGGCTCTCCCGCCACGCTCACGCAAAAAGCGCTCATAACGGGCCTCGATATCCTCGTCCTGCCCACCAATGCCCCGCTCCTGAAGCAACAGGGCAAGTGTCGCGGCCTGTTCGCTTTGACCGCTGGCAGATGCGGTAACGACCATATGCGCCAGATTGGGCGGCAACGGCAATGCCGCCAGTTTGCGGCCATGCGGCGTGATATGGCCTTGCGCGCCGAGAGCATCTAATGCCGACAGCGATTTGCGCGCTTCATTGACCGCTGCGATTGGCGGCGGGTCGAGCCATCGCAATCTGGCAGGATCAGCTTCTCCCCACAAAGCACAATCGAGCAACAATGGCGAAAGGTCGCTTTCCAATATCTCAGGCGGATCAAAGGGCGGTAGGCCGCCATTTCCAGCCTCTTCCCATAATCGATAGGCAGTGCCCGGCCCCTGCCGCGCGGCACGCCCCGCCCGCTGCGTAGCTGCCGAAAGACTGGCCCGTTCGGTGACAAGCCGCGTTACGCCTGCCGCCTGATCAAACCGCGCACGGCGGGCAAGCCCGCTGTCGATGACGATACGGACGCCGTCGATGGTCAGGCTGGTCTCGGCGATATTAGTTGCCAATATGATCTTGCGTCGACCTTCGGCATCAGCGCGGACCGCGAGCCGCTGCGCCGTCGGGTCGATCTGGCCGTGGAGCTTATGCACGACAAACTTATCACCCAATCCCACCAACGCTTCGGCAGTTCGGTCTATCTCGCGCGTGCCGGGAAGGAACACGAGAATGTCGCCTGCGTTCTCGGACAATGCCAGCCGAACATTGCGGGCGATTTCCGTTTCAATTGGTTGTTCGGCCCGTCGTCCGACATAGCGCAGCTTTAATGGCCAGCTTCTGCCCTCGCTTTCGATCAGCGGCGCACCACCCATCAATTGCGAAAAGCGCGCGCCGTCCAACGTCGCCGACATCGCGATCAAACGCAAATCCGGCCGGAACGCCGCCTGCGCTTCCAACGCCAGCGCCAACCCGAAATCACTATCGAGGCTGCGCTCATGCACTTCATCGAACAGCACTGCCGACACACCGGCCAATTCAGGATCGGCGATGATCCGGTTTCGAAATATCCCCTCGGTCAGCACCAATATCCGCGTTTGGGTCGACTGCTTGCTGTCCATGCGCGTCGCATAGCCGACCAATCCGCCCACTGGCTCACCCATCAGATCGGCGATGCGCTCCGCCGCCATTCGCGCCGCCAAACGACGCGGCGAGAGCAGCAGTATCTGGCCATTGCACCAGTCCTCGCCAAGCAGCTCCTGCGCAACCATCGTCGTTTTACCCGCCCCCGGCGGCGCGATCAGGACGGCATTGGATGCCTTTCGCAAGGCGTTCAGCAAACTCGGCAATACTGTTTCGATAGGCAACGCTTCATCGGCGCCGCGATCGGTCAAAGGTCGACCCATTCCCTGCCGCCGGGCCAGATCACGTCCTCGATTTTATCGCCGACAAAAGTCAACCCAGTGAGAACAAGCAGGATTAGGAGTATATCAAGCAGCAGCACCGCTCCAGCCGCTACATAAGGATGGAAGCGACCAACAGGGTCATATCCATCTGACAATGGCGGGCGGTCGTCCATACTCAATATGCGCGGGCGATAGCGAATTCGACGGCTTCGGTCAGTGCTGCTTTAGCTTCGCCAGCCGGGAAATGCGCGATGGCGTCGATGGCGCGCTGGCCATAATGGCGGGCGCGATCGATAGTGTCGTCAATGGCTCCATGTTTGCGCAGCAATGTGGTTGCATGCGCCAGATCGTCGGCTGAAATAAGGTTGCCGAGCATGGCGTCGCGCCAGAATTTCTGTTCGTCCGCCGTCCCGCGACTATGCGCCAAAATTACGGGCAGCGTTACCTTGCCGTCGCGGAAATCGTCGCCGCTATCTTTGCCCATAGTTGCGCCATCGGAGACATAATCGATGGCGTCATCGACCAACTGGAAAGCGATGCCTAGGTTCCGGCCGTACGCATCGAGCGCCATTTCCTGCGCCTCGCCGCTTTCAGCGACAACCGCCGCAATCCGGCAAGCGGCGGCAAATAACGCAGCAGTTTTTGAGCCGATGATTTGGAGATATTTCTCTTCGCTGGTCGAAATTTGGCGTTGCGCGGTTAGCTGGTTTACTTCGCCCTCGGCGATAACCGCAGAGGCGTGCGACAGGATTTTAAGGACCTTGAGCGAGCCGTCTTCGACCATCAGCTCAAATGACCGGCTGAACAGAAAGTCTCCGACTAGTACCGCCGCTGGGTTACCGAAAATAAGATTTGCAGCCGTCTTCCCACGCCGCATATCGCTACCGTCGACAACATCGTCGTGAAGCAAAGTCGCGGTGTGAATGAACTCGACCGCGGCGGCCAATTTATGGTGACGCTCACCAGGATAATCGAGCAGCCGGGCGCATGCTAATGTCAGCATTGGCCGCATGCGCTTGCCGCCACCAGCGATCAAATGTCCCGCGAGCTCAGGAATCAAAGGAATTTCCGACTGCATCCGGTCAAGGATGACCACATTGACTTTATTCATTCCCGACGCGACCAGTTTAAGCATGGGGTCAAGCGAAGGCGCGCGATGTCCGCCGATTTGATGGATAGTTGCACTCATAGCCTCACGCTCTGACAACTGGGGAGCGCCAAGGCAAGTGCAAATGGCGCATTTCCGCTTGTCCTGTCTCGCCAATCACGGCACAGAATGGATATGAACCATGATGATACGCTTGCCCGCTACCGCGACAGTATCGACAATATCGATGCTGCCTTGGTGTTCATGCTCGCCGAGCGGTTCAAAGTCACACAGGCAGTCGGCGAATTTAAGGCGAAATCATCGCTTCCGCCGGCCGATCCGGCGCGCGAAGAGCGGCAGATCGACCGCCTGCGTCAGTTGGCGCGCGACGCCAAGCTAGACCCAGACTTCACCGAGAAATTTCTGCGCTTCATCATCGATGAAGTAATCCGCCACCATCAGCAAATTCGCGACGGAAGCTGATTACCCAGCAGCTTTTGGTAACTTCAAACGAACCAATAACCCGCCCAAATCTTCGCTTTCTTCAAGCGTGACTGTGCCGTCGTAAATTTCGACAACGTCTCGGACAATTGCCAGCCCTAATCCCGTCCCGGGTTTTCCGGTATCGAGCCTTGCACCTCGGTCAAATATGCGTTCGCGTTCGGCTTCAGGAATGCCGCGGCCATCATCTTCGACCAACATCTCGACATAATCGCCGGCATCCTCGACGGTGACGAACACGCTACCACCGCCATATTTCGCTGCATTCTCGATTAGATTGCCGAGCATTTCATCAAGGTCCTGCCGCTCGACGCGCGCTGCGACGGTTTTGTCGCCCGCCATATCGAGGCGAATGTGGCTATATAAGCGGCTCACCGCGCGTTCTACCGACTCCAGGCTGTCCCACACTTGTGCGCGGCTATGGCTGTGACCGCGCCTGCCGACTGCGCGGGCGCGCGCCAAATGATGGTCGACCTGTCGCCGCATCGTCGTTGCCTCGCGGATGACCGTTTCGGCTAGATCAGGCGCTTTTGCGGTGGCACTATTCATGATGACCGTCAGCGGTGTTTTCAACGCATGTGCCAGATTACCGGCATGCCGCCGAGATTCTTCGGCCTGCTTCTCATTATGGTCGAGCAATGCGTTCAATTCGTTAACCATCGGCATCACCTCGTCGGGCAATGCTTGGGTGACGCGGCTTTCGCGCCCGCTGCGCATCTGGGCAATCGCCTGCCGCACCGCGCGCAAAGGCCACAGCCCATAGAAAGTCTGAAGCGCAGCAAGGATGATCAAACCCAAGGCCAGGAGTAAAAAACTGGTCACCAGAACCGATCGCAATTCGCGTATCTGCGCATCCAGACTGTCGCGGCTTTGCGCGACCATGAATGTCCACGCGACTTCGGAATCGGGCAATTTGATTGCACGCTCGGCGATTCGTAGTGGCTCGTCGACAAATTCCTGACTGTCGCGAAAGTGGACGGCTTGATTATTATGTTCAACGGGCGGTTGCAAAGCCCGATCCCACAAAGACCGCGACGGAAAGGGAATCGCACCTTTTCCCGTAATCTGCCAATAAAGTCCGCTATTAGGCTCAAGAAAGCGTTGGTCGCCCAAAGGCCGATTCATGCGAATTTCGCCATCGGGACCGATTTCAGCCGAGGCAATCATCGCGGTCAGGACATATTCGAGCTGGTTATCAAAATTCTGCTCAACCGAACTGGTCAGAACGCGGTCAAGCGCAAGTCCACCGCCAAAAAGCAATATGCTAATCCACACTGCGGCCGTGAGGATCATGCGGCGGGTTAGCGAACCCGTGCTCTTAAACTGGCTCCGCCACGTCGGCGCTTTTACGGCCGTTTGTATGGCGGCAGGCGAGTTCAGCTGACCGGTTCCTCGAGGCTGTATCCGAGCCCGCGAATTGTCGAGATGACTTCCTGCCCGAGCTTCTTGCGGATGCGGGTCACAAACACCTCAATCGTATTGGAATCGCGGTCGAAATCCTGATCGTAAATATGCTCGATCAACTCCGTGCGCGACACAACCTTGCCCTTATGGTGCATCAGATAAGACAAAAGCTTATACTCTTGCGCGGTCAGCTTCACCGGTTGACCGTCAAGCGTCACACGGCCAGACCGGGTATCGAGACGCACCGCGCCCACGTTCAGTTCGGACGACGCATTACCCGATGCACGGCGGATAAGCGCACGCAGACGCGCGATCAACTCCTCAGTTTGGAACGGTTTGGCCAGATAATCGTCCGCTCCGGCATCAAGCCCTGCGACCTTGTCCGACCAGCTATCGCGTGCGGTCAGAACAAGCACGGGAAATTTCCGGCCTTCCTTGCGCCAACGATCAAGCACGGTCAGCCCGTCGATTTCAGGTAGGCCCAAATCGAGGACCACAGCGTCATAATTTTCGGTTGAGCCCATATAATGGCCGTCTTCGCCATCAACCGACAGGTCAACCGCGTATCCCGCACCTTCCAAGGTCGATTTCAGCTGTTGGCCAAGCGTCGGTTCGTCTTCAACTATAAGGATGCGCATGCTGTCCCCTTCAAATACAAAATTTAAGTTGGATAAAGGGCTAGCAGATTAGCCGCCCGGCGCAAAATCCTATCAGCGTTGGCGGAGAACGACGCCAGTTTTGCCATCGACGTCGACAAATATCACGCGATTGCCATTGATGAACTTCAGGCGATAGACCTGCGCGGTCGGATCATATTCGGGGCCGAGATACTGCATGCCGCGCATCCGCGGGACCACGGTGCTTTCGATTTCACGCAAGGATTTTACCTTGCCTGCCGCCATGTCCTGACGCACATCGTCCTGCTCGCCGCGCCGTGCATCGACGGGGTGCGACAGCGTAAACGCGGCAAGCGCGACGACCGACAAAAGGGATATCCTATTCAACATCATCGCCGTCTACCCCAAAAGCATTGAACGCAAACTGAATGGGGCTTCAACCTTTTGGAAAGGATATGCCCCATTTCCAATAGCTATTTCACCATTTCGAATGTGAATGAAATTGTCGAACCGACGCTCAGTTCTCCCGGCGCAATCGGGGTCGATTTTTCGGATGCATCCATCGCTCGCGCTATCATCGGCATTGGCTGATAGCCCCCACCCTGATTGTCGGTTTCTTCAACGCGAAGCACCAGCACATCGGTGTATCCAGCCTTGCGTGCCATTGACTTGGCCCGCGCCATAGCTGTTGCCCAGACTTTGTCGCGCGCCGCTTCGCGGAACGTGCTGTCATCATCGATGCCAAAGGTGGGGCCATTAAAACTGGTCGCGCCGTCAACCGCAAGAGCATCCAGAAACGCGCCGAGCTTTTTCAGATCGCGCAACTTGGCATTGACCATGTTTGACGCCTGAAAGCCTTTGAAGACTTGTTGCCCATCGCGATAATCGAACTGTTGGTTCAGGCTGATCTGCGTGGTTTGGATATCCTTGTCCGCAATGCCAAGCTTTTTCAGCCGGGCTACAACAGATGCCATTTGAACATTATTCTGCCGCACAGCCTCACTCGCGGTCGGTGCCATGGTTTGGACGCCGGTTGAAAATGTCGCAATGTCGGGCTTCGTCTCGACGGTCTCAGAAACGGTGAGATCGATAACCGGACCCGTCGCCGCGATAGTTACCTGCGTTGCCATCGCTTCTCCCGCCGTCAAACCGCCCGATGCCAAGAGGGCAGCCAAAATCAATTTACGCATATCATTTTCCTCGTCAAATGCCGCCCGTTCAAATCGCGGTGCGGCGTGCCCAATCAATATAGGCTTTGCGAAGCTGAACGGTTACCGAACCGGGTTTACCATCACCGATGGCCTTGCCGTTAATGCTTACCACCGGCATCACAAAGCCAGAGGCGGATGAAACGAAGGCTTCGGCGGCTTGTTCCGCCTCGGCCACGGTGAAGGGTCGTTCTTCGATGGCCTGCGCAACCATCGGCAGAACTGCCGCGCGCGTAATCCCGTGCAGAATCTCGCGGTCAAGGGGATGCGTTACCAACATCCCTTCTTTGGTGATGATATGCGCGTTCTGCGCCGTCCCCTCGGTCACGACGCCGCCCCGCTCCATCCATGCGTCATCCGCACCACGGGCAATCGCTTCGTTTTTCATGAGCGATGCATAAAGTAGCTGCGTGGTTTTAATGTCTGCCCTGCCCCAACGCAGGTCCGGCAATATGACAATATTTATGCCGCGCTCGGCGAGTGGGTTGTCGGCAAGTGCGCGAGATTGGGAGAAGGCCAGAACCGTCGGGGCTGTATCCGCAGGCGGAAAAACAAAATCCCTATCGGAAGGTGCTCCGCGTGTCACTTGCCAGTAAATCATGCCCTCGTCGACTGCGTTGCGGGAAACAAGCTCACGGCAGATGGCGAGCCATGCCTCTGCTTCGGGTGCGCCGCTTATCCCGAGTTCGCTCAAAGAGCGCGCCAATCGGCGGACATGGCCGTCGAAGTCGATTAGTTTGCCGTCGAGCACGGATACGACTTCATAGACCGAGTCGGAAAACAGGAAGCCACGGTCGAAAACAGAAATCTTCGCTTCGGTTTCGGCGATGTATTCGCCGTTGAGGTAGATGGTGCGCATTCGTGTCAGTTCCTCAATGTCGTCACCCTGCACTTGTTTCAGGGTCCATTTCGCCTTTATGCGCCAGTCTATGAGGAAAGATGGACCGTGAAACAAGTTCAGGGTGACGGGTGGCTAAGGTTGATTTGTATCGCCCAGCCCCCTATCCGCCCGGTTATGTCGCAACCTCCCATCTTTGCCTTTGAAAAACTTAGCCTGCAACAAGGCGGTGGGTGGCTGTTTGAGGATATCGACCTGTTCATCGGCGCACGAGACCGGCTCGCGCTCATCGGTCGGAATGGCGCGGGCAAGACGACGCTGATGAAGCTGGTGGCGGGAACGGTCGAGGCCGACAAAGGCAAACGCGTTGTTGTACCCGGCACCAATATCGTGATGCTCGACCAAGATCCCGATGTCGGATCGTTCGACCGGTTGGTCGATTTTGCTGTTCACGGCGAAAAAGGACCGCCCGAATATGCGGTGCGCGCGATTGCCGATCAGTTGGGCATCGACCTCGACCGCGAAGCCAAAACCGCGAGCGGCGGTGAGAAACGCCGCGCCGCGATTTGCCGCGCGCTTGCCAGCGAGCCCGATTTGCTGCTGCTTGACGAGCCGACCAACCATCTCGACCTGGCCGCTATCGAATGGCTTGAGGAGTGGCTGACACGCTATCGCGGCGCGTTCATGGTCATCAGCCATGACCGGACTTTTCTGACGCGCCTGACCAGGCAGACCTTCTGGCTAGACCGCGGCTTGCTCCGCCGTAACGAGATCGGTTTTGGTGGCTATGATGCATGGACCGAACAGGTATTTGCCGAGGATGCGCGCAACGCAAGCCGGCTCGATGCCAAGCTCAAGATCGAAGCACACTGGCTCGAACGCGGTGTGACCGCGCGGCGCAAGCGCAACCAGGGGCGGTTGGCGAAATTGTGGGAAATGCGTGCGGCGCGGGCGGCGATGATGGGGCCGCAGGGTGTGGCGAAGCTTGGCGCGTCGAGTGATGACAGCAAGACCAAGACAGTTATCAGCGCCGAAGGTGTAGGCAAAAGCTTTGGCGATCGGAAGATAATCGACGATTTCACGCTACGTATCCAGCGCGGCGACCGCATCGGGATCGTCGGCGCGAATGGGACGGGCAAAACCACGCTGATCAAATTGCTGACCGGCGAAACCGCGCCCGACACCGGTAAAATTACGCTGTCGCCCACGTTGACTGGCATTGTGATCGACCAGCAACGCAAACTGCTGACGCCTGAAAAGCGTGTCCGCGATGTGCTCGCGGATGGCAGCGACTGGATCGATGTGCGCGGCGTGCGCAAGCATGTGCAGGGCTACTTGAAAGAGTTCCTGTTCGACCCCGAACTGATCGAAGCGCGTATTGGAACTCTGTCGGGCGGCGAGCAGTCGCGGATATTGCTTGCGCGCGAATTCGCCCGCGAGGCCAATTTGCTGGTGCTTGACGAGCCGACCAACGATCTCGACCTTGAAACACTCGACCTACTCCAGGAAGTCATCGCCGATTATGACGGCACCGTGTTGATCGTCAGTCACGACCGCGACTTTCTTGACCGAACGGTCACTCTGACACTCGGTCTGGCTGGGACTGGTAAAGTCGATATCATCGCCGGTGGCTATGCCGACTGGGAGGAAAAACGCGACCGCCGCGAGCAGCCTGAAACCCGCAGTAAAGCAGACAAGGTGACTACCAAAACGGGTACCGTGAATCCAACACCGCGGTCGGCAAAATTGTCCTACAAGGACCAACGCGATTACGACTTATTGCCGAAGCGTATCGAGGAAATTGATATCGAGATTGCAGCAGCGGAAACCGAGATGGCCGACCCGGCGCTATACACGCGCAAGCCCGAGCGTTTTGCCGAATTAACTGCCAAGTGCGACGCCCTACGCACTGAAAAAGACGCAGCAGAGGAGCGGTGGCTTGACCTTGCCATGCGCGTCGAAGAGATGGCATCCTAACCCGGCAACCGTTAAAACTCCGCCAAGCGGTCGAGCGCAAGCCGCAGAACCAGTTTTCCCGACCGCACCGGCCAGGCCATTTCGCGCCCGGCAACTGGCATGCTTTCGCCCACTCAGATCACGCGCCACTCGATATCTGCTAGGTCCGGGCCGAGCGCCTTAAGCGCGCCATCAAAGCGCGCTTTCGCAGAAATCATGCGTTCGGTCTGTTTCAACCCGGGTGGTGCTCCACGCTTTCGCCGGCTGAGCGGAATATTGTCCCAGCGGATGGTTACATTCGATCCGATGGCCGCAGCTTCATAATCGCTGCGAAGCTTTTCGCCGGCGAGCAGCTGCCGGTCGTTCAAATGCCCGCGCGAATGTAACCACGACAAAGGCGATTCTGCCAAATTCACGGTGACCGTACGGTTGGTCTTTCGCCCGGCCCGCGGTTCGTGAACCGGACGCCCGGCAAGTGGCCTAGGGTCGATATGTTTTTCTGCGGTCGCGGCTTTGCGGGGCGTAAGTGGTTCTCCGTGATATCCGAATCACTATTGCCATGCGGTGATAATTGTAGGAAATAAAAAACCTATCTGGTAATCGGAGGACGTTAATGCAAAGCCGTATCCGCGACGTACGCAAGGCAAAAGGTCTGACGCTGGCCGATGTTGCAGAACGCTGCAAACCCGCGACAACGGCGCAAACCATTGGGAGACTCGAAACCGGGACGCGCGTGTTGTCGTTGAACTGGATCAACCGCATCGCAGGGGCATTGGGTGTGGATTCGAGCGATCTTGTTGCCCTGCCCGACCAGCAATATCTTCCGGTCGCCGCCGTGCTGCATGACGATGGCACTCACGCGCCAACCAAAGAGGAACGGATCATGGTGCCCAACATTGGCGGACACATGATCGGTATGCGGATTGCGGCGGGGACCGGCGAATATCGACGTGGTGACGAGCTTTGGATGGAGCAATTGCCGCCCGAGGCGTTTGCGACCGCGCTCAATCTTGACGTTCTGGTACCGCGTCCTGGCGGGAGGTTCATTTTCGGACGTTTATTGGGCCGAGATGCTGGCAAGCTGCACATATTACCGCTCGAATCCGGCCCGCGTCAGCAAGTCGTTACCGATCCTGCATGGATCGCCAAAGCTGTGCGACTGGTTCGAGCGCTGTAGGCCCATAGATTGCGCATACTCACCCTCTCGACGCTGTTCCCGGCAACTTCACGGCCCAATTTCGGGATATTCGTCGAGCGCCAGACTTCCGCCCTGACCTCGGTGCGCGATTTTGCGGTTACGGTCATCAACCCAATCGGCATCGCACCTTGGCCGCTGAGCATGTTTGGCGATCAGGCGCGCCTCGGCGACCTGCACAACGAGCAATGGGGCGAACTCGATGTCTATCGCCCACGCTTTACCGCCATCCCGAAAATCGGTGGGAGAATAAACCCCGACATGATTGCACGGGCCGTGTTGCCGCTGGCGAAAAAGCTGCATGCCGAAATCGGTTTCGACCTGATCGATGCCGAGTTCTTCTACCCCGATGGCCCCGCCGCAATGAAGCTGTCCGTGGCGCTCGGCATTCCGTTCACAATCAAGGCGCGAGGAGCCGATATTCATCATTGGGGCAAGCAGCCGGGTTGCGCAGAGCAAATCGTTGAGGCTGCGGATAAGGCAGCTGGCCTGCTGGCGGTGTCGGGCGCGCTCAAAGCTGATATGGTGGCACTTGGGATGGATGCGGATAAAATTACTGTCCACTACACAGGCTTGGACAAGTCCCGCTTCATCCCATTCGACCGCGCAACGGAAAAGGACAAATTGGGGATATCAGGACCGCTGATCTTGAGTGTTGGCGCATTGATCCCGCGCAAAGGTCAGGATTTGCTGATCGCCGCCCTGCCTGACTTGCCCGACGCGACCCTTATGCTGGCAGGCCAAGGCGAAAGCGAAGGCGATTTCCGGGCACTGGCCGAGCGGCTGGGCGTCGCAAACCGCGTCCGCTTCATGGGCAGCGTTCCGCATGATGATTTACCCGCCTTGTTCGCCGCCGCGGATGTCATGGCGCTGGTGTCGTCAAGCGAAGGCCTCGCCAACGCCTGGGTCGAGGCGCTGGCGTGCGGGACACCGATTGTCGCGAGCGATGTCGGCGGTATCCGCGAACTCGTCAAAACACCTGAAGCTGGCCGAATTGTCGAACGCGCAACAAATGCCATCGCCGCCGCGATTAAGGACATCCTCGCCAATCCGCCTTCACGTGAGGCAGCTGCGGCCAGTGTCAGCGCCTTTTCCTGGGACGAAAACGCGCATCAATTGGCGGCTTTCTTTCGAGCTGTAACGAACAATACCATTTCGTCATCCTGAACTCGTTTTAGGATAAAGCACCGCCGCTCGTTGTCCTGAAACAAGTTCAGGATGACGATGCGGGATTTTGTGGCTTCAAGGCTGCGCGCCGAAGCTTTCACCCATGCGTTCGGCTTTCGGTTCGCTACCCTCGGTCGGCACGAAACTGTGGGAACCAACTTTAAGCCAGATGAGGATAGGTGCGGCCTGATAAATCGAAGAATATGTCCCGATCACGATCCCGAATGCCATTGCTAGGCTGAAGCCGAAAATGACATCGGGTCCGAAGAACACCAACACCAGCAAAGGCATCGAAATCGACACACTGGTCATCACCGTACGCGCCAACGTTTCATTCACCGACAAGTTGAGCAGCGACGACATTTCCATCTTGCGGAACTTCATCAGATTCTCACGTATGCGGTCATAGATCACGACCGTATCGTTTAGCGAATAACCGATAATCGTCAGCAATGCCGCGATGATGTTCAGGTCGAACTCGAGGCCGGTAATTGCAAAGAGCCCAAACGTCAGCGTTACGTCATGGACCAGCGACCAGATCGCCCCTACCCCGAACTGCCATTCGAACCGGATCCAGATATAGAGCGACACGCCAGCCATTGCGGCGAGTAGCGCCAGCATACCCTTGCTGAACAACTCCTCCGACACTTTGCCCGAGACAGAATCCACGCCGTCAATACGGACGCCAGGATAATCCGTCTTCAACTTGTCGGTAATCTTGCTCGCCATGGCATTGGCAATCTCGGGATTCTTGTCCGCGCCGTCCGGCAGTTTCATGCGGATCGAAATCTGGTTTTCAGCGCCGAACCGCTGGATCGTCGGTTCGCCATAGCCAAGACCCGCAACTTTGCCGCGCAGTTCCGTTACCGGAGCTTCGGCGGTCTGCGTGAAAGTCGCGCGGATCATCTGGCCACCGATGAAATCGACGCCAAAATTCAGGCCTTGGGTTGCGACCGCGCCGATCGATGCGATCATCAGCAAGATGCTGAGCGCGAACGCTGGCACACGCCATTTAAGGAAATCGATATTGGTATCGTCGGGAACAAGCTTGAGCAGTTTCATGGGCTTTTCCTCAAATCGTCAGTTCTTGCGGGCGGGTGCGCTTAACCCATCCGGCGACCCACATGCGGGTCAGTGTCACGGCGGTGAAAACCGAAGTCACGATGCCGATCATCAGAACGACCGCAAAACCGCGGATCGGGCCAGAGCCGAAGATGAATAGCAAGACGGCGGCGATTACGTTGGTCGAGTTGGCGTCGAAAATCGCTCGGCTAGCTTCTTTATAACCGAATTCGATGGCCTGCACGACGCGTCGCCCTCGTTTGAGTTCTTCGCGGATGCGCTCGTTAATCAGCACATTGGCGTCGACCGCTGCGCCGATTGTCAGCACGAACCCGGCAATGCCCGGCAAAGTCAATGTGGCGTTCGCAACGCCCATAACGCCGAGTATCATCAAGATGTTGATGACCAACGCAGCATTGGCATAAAGGCCAAAGCGCCCATAGACGAGGAACATCAGCACCAAAATGGCGGTGGTTCCGATGACCGCCGCGAGTACACCGCGTTCGATTGAATCCTTGCCCAGATCTGGACCGACAGAGCGTTCCTCGACAATTTTCAGATCGACCGGCAGCGCGCCGGACCGCAGAGCAATTGACAACTGGTTCGCGCTTTCTACGGTGAAGCTGCCCGAAATCTGGGAAATACCGCCGAAGATCGGTTCCTGTATTTGCGGCGCAGAAATGACTTGTCCATCGAGGATGATGGCAAACAGCTTGCCAGTATTCTGCTGCGTCATACGCGCGAATTTCTGGCCCCCGTCGCCGTCGAACTGGATGGTGACCGCAGGTTCGTTGGTTTGCTGGTCGAATGTCGGGTCGGCCTTGACCAGCTTATCGCCCGAAATGCCGCCCAGACGGCGGACCGCAATATTGGGAAGACCGGTTGGATTGGTCGGATAAGGTAAAACCTGACTGCCAACGCGCGCGGTGCCCTTCGCCGTTTGATCGGGGTCGGCCTGTTCATCGACCAGCTTGAATTCGAGCTTCGCGGTTTTGCCGATCAGCGCTTTCAGTGCTTCGGGATCATCAAGGCCAGGCACCTGCACCACGATGCGATTGTCGCCCTGACGGATGATTGTCGGTTCGAGCGTACCTAAGGCGTTGATACGCCGGTCGATTACGTCCTTGGCGGTGTCCATTGCCTGATCGAGCGCGGTTTCATCGCCCGAGCCGGCTGCGGTCAGGATGATACGGTTGCCGTCATTGACGCCGATATTCCAGTCGCGGCCCCCAGTGGTATTGCTCGTCACCGACAGCAACGCCTCGCGCGCTGCATCGATTTGTGAGCTGTCGGTGACAGTAAAGCTCAACTGCCCATTGGCGCGCGACACATTATCGATGGCGATCCGCGGCTCGGCGCGGCGCATGGCAGAACGCACGCTTTCTTCCAATGTCTCCAATCGCGTTGCCGCCAATTGTGACGTGTCGGCTTCGAGCAATATGTGACTGCCGCCTGCAAGATCGAGGCCCAGATTTATCGTCGGCGTCGGCAGGAATTGCGCCACTTGCGCCCGTATGTCCGCAGGCAACAGGCTCGGAACGGCAAGCAGCACGCCCGTAATCACGAGGATGTTGAGCATCCAGATACGCCAACGGGGAAAATCTAACATATTTTGGTTCCGAACGAACGTTAGGGGCAGAATTTGGGGTCGGCGCGCCCGCGCTTCAACCCCGGTGAATCAATCATTGGCGGCTTTGGTTCCGCGTGGGCTTACGTTGACGAGCGTCGATTTGACCGCCCGGACCCGAACATTGGGAGCAATTTCGACCTCGACATGGTCGTCGGCAACCTTGGTCACCTTGCCCATTAAGCCGCCGCCGGTGACGACTTCGTCATTTTTCTGAACCGCGTTGATTTTCGCCTCATGCTCCTTCGCGCGCTTTTGCTGCGGACGGATGAGGAAGAGGTAGAAAACTACGAAGATCAGCAACAGCGGGAAGAGCTGCACAAAAAAAGCCGAACTACCTGCACCGCCGGCAGCAGCCAATAACATAAGCGAATCCATGAAATATCCCCGCGACAATAAGGTTGGGACACCGCCATTGCGGCAGTGCTGTGTAACAATCGGGCGCGATTATCACCTGTACCCCTATGGCGCAACGCCAAAGCGCCGAAACCGCCCTTGCTTTTACCAAAGCCCCGCAATATAGGCGCGCTTCCAACAGGCGCAGTGCGCCCGCTGGCGGTCGGGACGTAGCGCAGCCTGGTAGCGCATCACACTGGGGGTGTGGGGGTCGCAGGTTCGAATCCTGTCGTCCCGACCAATTATTTCAAGTACTTAGAAGATTTTTCCAGACCCACTCCCAGCTTTAGTCTGGGGTTTAGTCTGGGGAGATTTTTTCAGTTAAAATTTGGTGGATTCGAGATAAGTGAAGGCCTTCTACTGAGACCGAGCCGCTCGAGCTTTGCCTGGTTACCACTTCGGGCGAGGATTTTACCGGCAATGACCATTGTGATGAGCGGGCTGATCGCGGGCAAAGACCCGGCTTAATTCTGTACTCTCCATGGAGGTTCGTGTTGAATTTTGAAAGTTGGCGCTTCGTGCAAGAAGATACGCGTTCGAACGAGCGGAACTCGGCAGTATTGGATGAACTGGTCCTACATCTCTACATCCCTTTGATCTAGTCCTAGGCCATTGCAGAGAAACGTGGCGGCGCTTTGAACAGCGCGCCCATATGAAATGTGGTATGGTTGGCACCACATTCCTGAGCGCTTGGGCACAAATGCCAAGGCAGGCAACGAGGACAATCATGATCGCACCATTCGAGATACCGTTCGATCAGCATATGACGAACGACCTCCGTCGCCGCCTTAGCGCTGTACGGTGGAACGACGCAGTCACGGAGGATTGGAGTCAGGGCATGCAAAGCGACTTTCTTTTCGCGCTCATCGCCGATTGGCGGGATCATTATGACTGGAAAGATCGCCTCACATTCCTCAATCAGCTTCCACATCACCGCGCAACGTTCGATGGATATGGTTTACACTACCTGCATTTTCGCAGCCAAAGCCATAGCTCCATCCCGTTGCTCCTGATGAACGGGTGGCCGTCGAGCTTCGTTGAGTATCAGCGTATCGTTCCAATGCTCGTGGCCGGCAATCCCTCTTTCGATGTCGTCATCCCAACGCACCCAGGCTTTGGCTACTCGGACAAACCTGGCCGACCCTATCAGCACGAACCGGCCGACCTATACCCGAAGCTGATGACTGCCCTTGGTTACAACCGTTTTGTCGTTACAGGCACAGATATCGGGTCCGGAGTTGCGACGCGGATTGCGCTGCGCCATCCGGACCGCGTTCTCGCTTTGCACATATCTGCCGTCGCGCCCAAGCCCGACCGCGCTGGTGATCAACCAGCGACTGAAGACGAAACAGCATATGCACGTCGCATTGCAACTTGGAGCAGGGACGAGGGCGGGTATCAGGCGATCCAGAGTTCCAAGCCGCAAACGCTCGCATTTGGTCTTGCTGACTCGCCAGTCGGCTTGGCGAGTTGGGTCGTGGAGAAGTTCCACGGCTGGACAGACTGCGACGGAGATCTTCTCTCCGTCTGGCCGATGGAGACGCTAATCGACAATTTGATGATGTATTGGGCGACAAACACAATCGGCTCGTCGGTTCGATACTATTATGAAGGTACACGGGTTCGTCCCCCTCTGGCGGCGGACGACTATGTTCGCGTGCCCACTGCCCTGGCAGTGTGGCCGCGTGATCTCGCACTTGCCCCTCGCGAACTTGCTGAACGCCTTTACAACGTACGCCGCTACACTGTCATGCCCAGGGGTGGACACTTCCCGGCTTGGGAAGCTCCAGATCTTTACGCGCACGATCTACGCCGCCACGCCGCCGAAAACATGACCTGACTAGTAGCAACATTGGCATGTCGCGCCCAGCATTCAGCTATTAAAAGTTGCTTTTTTGCTGCCCGCATCACCGTGCAGTACCAACATTCAATCGCGATAAAACGCCGCTTGCGATCCGCCTCGTACGCGATGATATTCACGGCGTAACGCCGCGTCATCTTTCTTAGATGGTACCTAGCGGTGCCACAAAATTATTTTGAGTTCCAACGATGAAGCGTCCAGTTGATTGGCAATATATTCGCTCGACGCGGCTTAGCCTTCACGCTGATAGAAGTCAGTAATGTCTTCAATGCGACGGCGCACAATGTCTGGCCGCCCTCCTTCGGTGATGTTGCCGTCAAGGAAATGCTCGAAATCGCGGTGCGCCTGTAACGCGCCAAACTGCTCGGCTATATATTGGCGAACATCCTCTTCGGTGTTTTTGAATTCTTCGAGAAGCTCTTTGCGACCGTCCACAAGAATGATGATGTCTTCCAGATCGTGACTGCCTAGCGGATCGGCGTTTCCTCTGCCGTTATAAGCCTCGAATTTGGTCGCAAGGAAGAGCGGCGCTGTAAGGTGCTTGATTTGCCGCCCACTGGGTAGTTCATATTTGATTGAGGTTTGGATCCCCTTTTTATACCACCGGTTTGTGAACCCAAGAATGTTTGGGTCATCCGGCATGAAATCAACCTTGAGGTCACCCAGTCGCATCCGGCACATCACTTTATCTTCGGATGAGACAGTGAAACCTTTTTCACGCAATCTCTCTTCCAAATGCATCCATTGGCCAACCCCGGACAAACGAACAATCAAATCGACATCGTCGGTGGCACGAACTTCTTGCAGCGTGATCTCGTCCGTAACAAGTACAGCCGTAGAGCATCCCCCGACAAAGACCATTTGATTGCACAGGTCGTCGCCCAGTGCCGCTGCAACGGCCTCAAGCATGGCCAACAGTTCGCCCTGAATTGTCACTTTTTAAGTATCCGGGCTTCCAACAATTCTCTCGCTAAGCCGGATTCTCGCGGCCCGCCGATCCTTATCGCATCGGTGAGTGCAAGAAATGTATATAGCCACTCATCTCTAAGCGCGGCCTCCGGCGCGGACCGAAACAACGGCTTTATACTTGGTCCACGTTTATGGCCTTCGGGATAAGGCCATACATAGATGTCTTCGCCCGCGCTTATTAACTGCCCTGCCAGTGCTGGAGCGGCAAATGCTGTTGGAATGCCTCTTTGCGGCGCGCCAGGCTTCACAGGGAATGCATATTTCAGCCCATGTAAAACAAACTCGGCAAAATTGCGCCGGTTGACCCTAAGTGTTCCCCACATTTTGGCAGCTAACTTCGATTCAACACTGCGCTTGAGCGAAGCGCTTATTTCCGTTTTGCTGATACCCAATGACGCTTCCAAGTTGCGTACCGCATATGGGTCAGCGCTGCTGGGCAATCCGCCAGGGCCTTGAACAAGTCTTAATTCCTCTTGTTCTTCTAAGCTGAGGAGTTTGAATAGGATAACAATATCTTGGCTTTTCATCAGGATCACTCTCTTGTCCTCTGTCCTAGGACTGAGGACAAGTAGGGATATCGCGCTCATTCTGTCAACAAAATCCGATCATCGGTGAAATTTAGAAATGTCGGTAAAGGTAAGCGTAGTCCTGACGCTACCCTACGGAGAAAGCGACGGCTAGCGGTCTCACAGCAGTGTTCAATCTTTCCATGCCAATGTGCGCACGATGGATTGGTGAACTACGTTAGCTTCGCGCGATCGCCAGAATTTGCCTCAGCCGCTCCTCACGCGCCTCGCTATTCCGGCCGCGCCGAGGCCAAGGCCAGTCCGAAAGTTTTGTGCCCTCCAGCCGCTTAGGTGGTAGGAACATTCTTGTTCGGCGATCAGCGCAAAGCAAGCCCGCCATTCGGTCAGCGGGAACAAGGCGCCGTTCCAGCTGTTTTTAAGCCATGACACCGAACCGAATATCTCTCGCAACGCTTGTGCTGCTCCCGCTGTTTTTAACGTCGGGCTGCGGCGAAAGCGGCGTTGGAGCTGCGCTGAAAAAGACGGATACGGCGTCTTTGCCTGACAAGTCCACCGACATACCCGCCCCGGCGCCAAGCAAATCTCCACCTCCGACCCCGATTGCGCTCACGACGCTAGATCCTGAACTGCTGGAAAGTAGCGATTGCAAAACGGTCCTGAGTTTTTACGCAGATGCACTGCATGAAGGGCTTTACGAAGAGGCAGCGCGCGCGTGGGGCAAGGATTGGGGTGTAAGTGCTGCCTCATTAGAAATGCGATATTCCGCTGCACAACCGGTATCGTTGGAGCTAGGCGAAATCAGCGTGGAAGGCGGTGCTGGTTCCCTGTATTGCGAAGTAGCTGCCGTGCTTAAAACAAATGGTCGCCAGCCGCGAGCCGGGAAGATGTTACTACGCCGTGTGAACGATGTTCCGGGCGCCACCGCAGACCAGTTGCGCTGGCACATCACGGATAGTACATTTGCCGAAACTGACAAACGCGCTAGCGCTCGTAGTTCTGGCTGATAGGGCTCCGCCTCTACACTAGCTGATCTTCATTGCGGCACTTGGATCAACGAACGGCTAAAAATTGCGTCAATGCTCCTAACAGCGGACTGCAAGAATCGTACAACAAAACGGTAGTGGGATCGACTTTAGTGAACGTCCACTTCCCACAACATTCCAGCCATTAAGACAATAATTTGCCGCCCTTGTTAGCTGCCGTTTGTTAATAGGGTGAAAAGAGGGCCGCTTACGGACATTATGCGCCAAAAGCGGACTTTCCGGTTACGACAAAATTCTGTTGAAAAAGTCGATCTTCCAGAGCGCGTGGAAACTTCCTTCCAATTCATTGTTCCCGCTAGGAATATTGGTTCAAGTTCCCACACTACGAGATTCTATAGTTTCTATTCCGCGCAACAAAACTCAGCAGGCTTACTTTTTCAACACAATTCAATCCGAGCCTGACTTGCAAAATACTCGCCAAAGTTGCCGCGATCTTCGAATAATTTTGGCGGAAATCCCTCGGGGCGAAGCTCAAGGGAACGCAGCTTCATGCGTTGCGCGATTGCCTCCCAAGTTCCCTCATCTCCAAGTGCCCAAGGGAAAATATGAACCATCATACCTGCAACGTGGAGAAACTCCGCATCGGAAGATTCCTCCCCGCCAAAGTAATCGAAGACATCGAGCCATAGCTGGGTTGCGCTGGGATCTTCTGCCATCCCAGTTACAAAGGACGGGTCCGCCCAGTGCATCCACGCGTAGAAAATTAAGTGCAGAGCGTGCTCTCGGTCCCGATCTCCTGCATCCCAACTGCTACGAAGTCGCCTATATGATGCTTCCATAAAACCGATCTCGAACTGAATTGCTCCTCCTAGCAGATTGCTTGTATCGTGTCTGCTTCCCACAAAATTCTGTTGAAAAAGTCGATCTGGAATATTGGTTCAAGTTCCCACACTACGAGATTCTATAGTTTCTATTCCGCGCAACAAAACTCAGCAGGCTTACTTTTTCAACACAATTCACAACATTGCGGACGTTTGGCTAAGCGACTAAAGAGGGCTATGACGCAAGAACCATTAGAGAAACCGCAAGATGCTTAATCGTTGGCAGATGTTGCAATGGGCGTCGTTTGCGATGGTTGCAGTGTATACAATCTATCGCGTCGGAGCGATTGTGGAGTTTTGGCAGCCATACCCATTAAGCTGGAGCATCGCGTATGCTGTGATGACACTAGGGGTTATGGGTCTATCAACATGGAAGATCGTGCGGCACAAATCTGTGCCGGAAAAGACCGCGTGATAAGACATATATAGCGTCCGCTCCCCACAACAAACTCGCCAAAGCGGTTAGGCCGCGAACGACAACATTGTGGACATTGGTTAGCGTTAGAACGTTGCTCGTGCTGGTGCTTCAAATTCAAAGTTGCAACTTCGACCTGACGCTGGTTAGAATTGTATATAGCAAGCCTTCCGGGGCTGTAGATTGGTCAGTATCCTTGATCCGCGCCGAACGGCCATTTGAAAGACCTAAACGATGAATATCCATCCAATGGTAGTTCTGGGAGCTGTATTTATTTCAAGTGTCATTGTTTCGAGCAATGCAGGCGCGGGAAGCACTAAACAGGCCGAAATTACGTTTTATCGAACACAGGTTCAAGCTGATGCAGCCCTCAGATCTTTTGATAGGAAAAACCCGTCTTGTCAGCTTTGGTCTAACTGGCAAAAAATGTGTTCCAGAACGGGAGTTAGTGGGAAGACTTTTTGCACCACCGAATCAACAAACCCAGTTCGGCCTTCGACCCCATTTTGCGCTGGCGATGCTTCGGGTTTAGATAGAGTTGAAGCTGCTATTCTAACTAAAGAGCAGATATCACGCGATCGATTTTGTGTATCATTTGATCGGAGTTCCACATTTGCTCGCAAGTTGGGTCGACCTACTTGCTACGAGCGGGATAGACGAAGACCCTTTGCGGGCCTTGAAATTTCATCGCGGGCTCATCCATGGTGCGAAGAATGGAAAGACAAACGCACTTTTCAAATAGTTGACGTTAAGTCCGGTGCGTCCTCTGAGGCGGGCTTTTATTGCTCGAAAACCCGTGTTCCGAAATGGTGCCAGCAGGCGGAGGGTTTAGGAGCAATACCGCTCGATAGCCCTGATGACCCGGATTTTGGTAAAGGCAAGATAAGGGTTCTGGCTGTTGTAGATGAAACAGCGAACGCTCGGATTGTGGGCGTAATGTGCAAAAAGAAAGCTTAGACGCTTGAATTTGGCCTCAGTTCGACGCTCGCGACAATGTCAGCTTGCCACAACAATGCTGCCAAACCGGAATATCAGGACACGACAACATTGCTGACTTCTAAAAACAGTCACCAAATTCGCATTCTAACAAACCGAATCTTCGCTAGCGCGCCATGCTGGCAGTGCATTTGCCCAGCCTGAGCACATCGTTCCCTATCGCCTGTCCTTGCACAACGGCTCACGGCTTTACGAAGCGAAAGGCAAAGCGATCGGTTCGATCCTTTATTGAGGGATCGAACACCTTGGCCGAGTGCGCATCGTCATCGTGCGCGAGCAGGCCGCTCTCTGCCTGGAGGACAAATCCAGCGGCCTCGACTTCTTCTAGGACGATTACCGGATCAATCCGGTGCAACGACTGCGTGTCGCGCAGACGGGCGCCCGGGGCTGCGGCGTGATCGACAACAATATAGCTGCCACCGGGCTTGAGCCGCGCATGGATGCCTCGATTGAACTGCGCGGCCGTGGCGCCCTTGTCTTCGACCAAGGCGGTATGAAGGTCATGATAGAACAGGTGCAACCATATCACGTCAGCTGGCTGCATGCCGTCTGGCATCGCCGCGAGATTGGCGGAAACGACTTCAACGTTCTCGCGGCTCGGTTGGTTCGCCAGCTTCCGCATAAGGCCTACTGGATCGTTCGGGAAGTGGGCAACTTCTTCCGGCACGAAGCCGTAAACGCGTCCTCTCGGTCCCACGATGTCGGAAAACAGACGTGTCCAATCGCCATCGCCAGGATACACGTCGATTACGACACTTCCTTGCTCAATATGCGCAAACCGGACCAACTCATCGATCGTCGCTTGGTCGTACATTTGATCAATCCTTATCGCTCAGCAAATCACCAAAGCACCACGATTGGCGCAGAAGACGGCGGCTCGCGGACCCGTTACACCACCTCTGGGGGACCAACTTGTGCAGCCCGGGCCAAGGCCTGCGTGTCGATGTATTCCCGAATATGCGTGAGCTTGCCGTCGCGCAACGTGATGGCGAAAATCCAATCGTCCTCGAACGCCCTGTTTGTCGCTTTGATCCTTCCCCGCGCAAAGCCCACCACATGGACCCGGTCTCCCTGGGCCAGATACTCCCGCGGCTCTGTCGTGGTTTCGAGAGACGTGGAGGCTGTCTCCAGTATCTGCGAAAGGCCAGCCAACCCGTGATAAGTTCCGGCCAGCGGCCAGTCTCGGCCAGGAATGATCCATTCCAGATCCTCGCTCACCAGCGCGAACAGGTCGTTCCGGTCGCCGCGCCCGATCGCTGCAAAGAAGTCTTTCACCGTCTGGACATTTGTTTCGATGCTCATGGCAATTCTCCGTGATATTTCGTTTGACCGGTGTGTGTGTGGCGACCCGAGCAAGTGGTCAGTCAAACTTGAGCAAGTCCTGGAAAATAAGCCGTCCCCAGCTCTGCCCGTGTGCTTGAACGAGCAGTCCGCCGTCCGAAAGACCGCCAAGGTTGATCGGCGCGAAACCGAGACGATCTGCCAGCTCGCCAATACTTTTCGCGGCAGTTTCATCGTCGCTGGCGAGGAATACGACCCTTCGTCCGCCCTGGATCGCGGGATCATGGTTAAGCCGGGCTGCCACCAGATGATTGAACCCCTTGACCACTGCAGCGTCGGCAAAGGCCTGTGCGACGACCACCGCAGACGGCAATCCGCCCAGCTCTTCATTGGAGACTCCGTAGGCATTGGTCACGTCGACAATGATCTTTCCTCGCCAGTTGGGCAATGCCCCGGCGACATCCGCGTGCGACCGGAAACCGACAGCCAGGAAGATGATTTCAGCCTTGACCGCTTCTGCCAGCCTCGTTGGCCTGATCCCGGACCCGATCGCAGCGGCGGCGGTAGCAAGGCTGTCCGGGTCGCGCGATGTTGCCACGGATACCGCGATGCCCTTTCGGGCGAACGCTGCGGCCAAGGTCTGGCCGATTTGGCCGAAGCCGATGATTGCGTAAGTCATGGTGCATCTCCAAACTTGTATGCTGCCGCAGGTCAGACCTGCGCCAGACCGCCGTCGACAGCGAGATCGATGCCGGTGATGAAGGATGCCTCTTCAGACGCGAGGAACGTGACGGCCGCGGCAATTTCGTCCGGTTCGCCCCGTCGTCCCATGGGGATTAGCGAGGAAAATTGGGCGGCAGCCTGCTCGGCTTGCTCAGCGGTAAGTCCCGTCGTTGTCGCCAGGGCGGGCGTATCGATCGGTCCAGGGCTCATCGTATTCACCCGGATCTTCCGGTGCTTTAGCTCCAGCGTCCAAGCACGCGCGAAATTGCGCACTGCTGCCTTACTTGCGGCGTAGGCGCTGAATCCGAGCAGCCCCATCACGTTGGAGACCGAAGAGGTGAGGATGATCGAACCGCCGTCACGGAAGAGCGGCAGAGCCTTCTGCACGGTGAAGAACAGCCCCTTCACGTTAACGTCGAACGTCTGGTCGAAATGCGCCTCTGTCGCATCGGCCAGGCTCGCGATTGTCCCGGCGCCCGCATTGGCGAAGAGGATGTCGATGTGGCCGTGCTTTTCCTTGACCACGGCGTAAAGCCGGTCGAGATCATCCAGCCGGGCCACGTCGCCGACGACCGTGGTGACGTTATTCTTGATAAGGACAGCTGCTTCCTCAAGCTCCTTTTCGCGGCGACCGGTGATCACGACGTGCGCACCTTCTTCCACAAAGCGCCTGGCCGTAGCCAAGCCGATTCCGCTGCTGCCGCCGGTGATGACTGCTGTCTTGCCACTGAGCCTTTTCATATCTTCAATCCTTTGTTTGCCTGGGCGCCTGCCAAAGGAGGCATCCACAGATTTGCAATATGGGAAGAAATTGCCCGCGCATGAGTGCCAATCTGCGCATATCGGTGGTGCAATATCGAACCACCTAGATCTGATTTAACTGATTTTCGGATTAGGCAAGGGCCCACATGCAAGTCGCTTCTTGGCAACACGCCTGTAGCGGTGCAAGAACGCACCATGATCGACTGGGATAACGTCCGCTACTTCCTTGCCATCGCACGCGGCGGATCGGTGCGATCCGCCGCAAAAGACCTTGGGGTCAACCACTCCACGGTGCTGCGACGCATATCCCAGTTGGAGACACGCCTTGGCGCGCAATTGTTCGAGCGACTTCCGGCTGGTTATCGCTTGACCTCAGCGGGGGAAGAGGTGCTCGAATTCGCTCAACAAATGCAATCCTCGTCCCAAAAGCTGGAAGCACGCGTGTTCGGGCGCGATCAAAGCGTGCGCGGCTTGCTGCGAGTGACGGTGCCGCCGCCGCTTGCTGCTCATCTGCTGATGCCCGACTTTGCCGAATTCGCGCATCTCTATCCAGGTATCGAGATGGAGATTATTTCATCGGGTGAATTGGCCAATCTCACCAATCGTGAGGCCGACGTGGCAATTCGGGTCGTCTATGACCGCCGGACCCTGCCGCTCAATCTACATGGGCTGAAAGGGCCTGACGTGTTTGGCGGGTTCTATTTTTCCCGAGAACGCCTTGCCGATTGGCGCTCGGGGATAAATGATTTCAGACGGATAACAGTCGTTAGCGCCGGCGTACCCGAATGGTCTCGCACGGGCGAAGACGGGGCAACCGGCGTCCCGTTCAAGGTGACGGATTTCGACGCGCAACTTGCGGCAGTGAAGCAGGGCATCGGGATAACAGCATTGCCGTGCTTTGTGGGAGATTGTGACCCCTTGCTGGAGAGAGTGCCGGGAACCGATCTCCACCTCTACGGTCCTGTCTGGCTTCTGACCCAAGGCGAAACGCGGAAGATCAAGCGCGTGCGGATGTTCACTGACTTTTTGTCACGCAGGATAGCCGCCTTGGCTCCGCTTCTTGCTGGGTTATCGCAATCCCGCGAATGAAGACATAATTACAACTGAAATTGTGTGCCCCCTCTTTATTGGAATTCTATGTCAGCTGCCCACAACATTTGTGCCGAAGCGGCCGGACAGCAAACGACAACTTAGCTGCCATTCGTTGGCACCCAGTCATCGGGGAGCTGGTGCCAAGGAGCGTCGAGGAACCGGCGAGCGTTCTCCTCTTTCAATTTGCGTGCGCGCCAAACTGGCCCACCAACGTGCCATGCGGCTTCTTCTTGGCCGAAGTCTGCGGTTAGTCTCGCCGGAATGTGATGTTCGGCATCCCAAACCGCCATGACTTCCATATTTTGGATCGAGGGGTCTTCTACACGGGTATCGTATTCATGCGTGCCGTTTGAAATAGTAACCCGGAGTGTGCCGACAGGCCACTGAACCATGGGCCAAGGCATCAGCAGGTCGTCAGTCAACTCAAATTTGCCGAGTTTGAACCATGCCCCGGAGCACAACGCCTTCGTGATTGAGGGATATGCCACGCTCACCACCGCCATCAATTGGCTGGAGAGTACTTCAGAAGGGCTGGCTAGCTCGTGGTCGCGACGGCGAAAGAACCCGATCCGTTTGTCGGGCGTCACTTGCCCATAGTAGATCCAATGCGCTTCACCAGAAACAGCATAAAGTGTCCCAGACTTTAGGTCCGCGCGGGAAGATGGGTTGGCGCCGAACATGGTACCCAGTGCGGCGCATACGTGCAGATTGTCAACGTCCGCTTTCCACAACATACTCGCCGAAGCGGCTTGGCAGCGAACGTCAACATTGCGGTCATCGAAAACGATGTCATTAAGTGGATTGCAATCATATTGGAAAGCGCGAAGTTACAGCCAAACCAATAACAAAATAACCGCAACCAACATTAAGGCAGCGGCAAACCAAGCGCCCGCTACTCCAAAATAAAGGTCAGCATAATGTATCAGCATTGCGCATCCATGTCGGATGACCATGGCCAATGCCTTGATGCCGCTTTCCATTACTCTGACTTCTCCACCGGCGTATGCTTCACGACCATCCATGTGCTTAATCCCATGATGGAGACCGTGACCGCTGCATATGCGATGCTCCACAATAACGGAACACTCTCCCAAAACTTAAAAGTCGTGCCAGTGGAATAGACGAAATACGCGCCGACCATAGCGAACGACAATCGTTTTAGAAGTGACCAGCCCGAACCGCTCACTAGCGATTCTCCGGCGCTGGCTTGGCTTTGGCGAAGTGCTTTAGGCGTTGTCCCATAAGCCTTGTGTGCAATGAAAGCGGAACATTGGCAAGCTCGTGTTATTTGGATTTGTCGCCCAGATTAACGTCCGCTAACCACAAAATTGTGTTGAAAAAGTAAGCCTGCTGAGTTTTGTTGCGCGGAATAGAAACTATAGAATCTCGTAGTGTGGGAACTTGAACCAATATTCCTAGC
>LNFM01002645.1_pt1 | contig 56123 bp, 56 predicted proteins | sample 596031 | NCBI WGS metagenome assembly LNFM01 (sample SAMN04254537, study PRJNA301005) | activated carbon metagenome | isolation source: dual media filters at the Ann Arbor, Michigan drinking water treatment plant | place: USA: Ann Arbor
AGAAAAATACAACGTATAAAGAAAGGCTTGCCTGAAGGAAGCGAGGAACATGCGCCCTCGCCGAGGAGACTTGCGAGCACCCCGTTCCAGCATCCACTGCCGTGACAGCAATGCCCGTTCGAGCGGGGCGTCGAGTAGACAATGAGGTCCTTGTGCCCGCGGCAAGCCAGCTTTGTTGCCGCAGGCAACCATGGCGCCCCGCCTTTGCTTGAAATCAACGTCCCGAGCGGCTATGTCGGCCAAGTCTCCCCCGGCGTAATCCGCTTGAGCGTCAAGGCGCTGCCTTGTCCCAAGTGGCTATGTGTCCGTGGTAAACCGAATTGACCGTCTAAACCGCGCGCCAGAGGGCTGGCGTCAGGAGCCCGCACAAACGATGGCCAAGATCACGTTCGTTCAAGAGGATGGCACGCGGCAGGAAGTCGTTGCCGAACCCGGCCTGACGGTCATGGAAGCCGCCAAGACGGAAGATGTACCGGGCATCGAGGCCGAATGCGGCGGGGCCTGCGCCTGCGCGACGTGCCATGTATATGTCGAGCCCGAGTGGCGCGAGGCCGTTGGCCCCCCATCGGAAATGGAAGAGGACATGCTCGACTTTGCCTTCGACGTCCGCGAAGAGAGCCGGCTGAGCTGCCAGATCCGGATCTCGGATAAGCTCGACGGGCTTGTCGTCAAGGTCCCAGCCAAGCAGTTCTGAAGGGGCGCGACGCGACGCGGCCCATGACTGGCCGCCGATGCTCTCTGTCGATGCGCCCCATCGACACTATGAGGATGTCATGAACGACACCAATCCGCTTCAGGCGACCGATGGCGAAATCGGCGCCCCCATCGAGACCGATGCGCTCATCATCGGCGCCGGTCCTTGCGGCCTCTTCGCCGTGTTCGAACTCGGCCTCCTCGACATCAAGGCGCACGTGGTCGACATCCTCGATAAGGTCGGCGGGCAGTGCGCGGAGCTCTATCCCGAAAAGCCCATCTACGACATTCCGGCCCTTCCCATCGTCACGGGACAGGAGCTGACCGATCGGCTCATGGAGCAGATCAAGCCGTTCAATCCTACGTTTCATCTCGGCCAGCGCATCGATGCGCTAGCGCGCGAGGCCGATGGGCGCTTCCGCCTCGTCACCGATGCCGGACAGATCTTCATCACCAAGGTGGTGGTCATTGCAGCCGGCGGCGGCTCGTTCACGCCGAAGCGCCCGCCGCTCGAGGGGATCGAGGCCTACGAGGGCACGTCCGTCTTTTACGCGGTGCGTCGCATGAAGGACTTTGCCGATCAGGACGTGCTGATTGTCGGCGGTGGCGACAGCGCGCTCGACTGGACACTCAACCTGCAGCCCATCGCGCGCAGCCTGACGCTGCTCCACCGTCGCGACGACTTCCGCGGCGCGCCGCACTCCGTCGAGAAAATGCGGTCACTGGTCGCGAGCGGCGCCATGCGCCTGCTGATCGGTCAGGCAACGGCGCTCCATGGGGCCGACGGTCGCCTCGAGCGCGTTACGATAAAGACCAAGGAGGGCGACGAGCCGCTCGCCTGCACGCGGATGCTGCCGTTCTTCGGCCTGACCATGAAGCTCGGGCCGATCGCGGACTGGGGTTTGAACCTCGAGGAGAACCTCATCCCGGTCGATACGGAGAAGTTCGAGACGAGCGTCCCCGGCATCTTCGCCATCGGCGACATCAACAGTTACCCGGGCAAACTCAAGCTCATTCTTTCGGGCTTTCACGAGGCTGCCCTTATGTCCCAGGCGGCTCACCGGATCGTCTATCCGGACAAGAAGTTGCTCTTCCAGTACACGACGTCCTCCTCGAGCCTCCAGAAGAAGCTCGGCGTGCGCTGAGGCCCCCGGGACAGGGCGTTGTGGGGCCGAAGTTTTGCTTGCACGCGGGAGCGGAGCGCACTAGTTAAGCCGGGTTGATCGCCACCTTACCCAAGCTGCTCATCACCTGGAGCGGCGCGATCGCGCGGCGGGGCCGTAGCTCAGTTGGGAGAGCGCTTGAATGGCATTCAAGAGGTCAGGGGTTCGATTCCCCTCGGCTCCACCACTCCGGTTTTGCCCCAATTTTCTCTACCTAACAGCCTGAATGGCATGGAGATTTTGGCGGTTCGATAGCCCTCGCCGCGAGCATACACCAGACGCTCGGCAAACACGAGGCGCAGGAGCGCGCGACGATCCTCGATGCGCTCGGAATGCCAGAGTTTCCAGGGGTTTCTCAGAAATCTCAGAGCGGTTCGATAAGTTTCTTCAAACGAGGCCTGTGGCTTGCCGCAAGCCGCGATGCGATCGCTGATCATCGCCTTCTGCGTTTCGAACTCACGTACGCGGCGCTCATAAGCGGTGATCACGGATGCGCCACTCGCCTGCATCAGCCGATCGAGCAACTGCTCGAGCTTGCGCTCGATATCCAGCAAGCTCTCCTGCAACGTCACCAACTGCTGACGGCCCCTGGCGATGCGTGCGTCCCAACTCTTGCGCAGCATCGCCAGAGCCACATCGACCAGCCCCTGAGTGGGAACGAGCCCGGTGAACATGACCTCGAACGCGTCCTCGACGACCTCCTTACGAAACGACTTCCGCGTTTCGGGACACCCTCTCGTATCGCACAGGTAGTATCCGTAGCTGCGGCTGCGTCCCTTGGACCAGCAGGCCGTCATCGGCCGGCCGCAGCAGGCGCAAGCAACGAAGCCGCGTAACGGAAAGTCGCGGCTGAGGTCTTTGCGCGCCGGAGCCTTAGCCGCGCCACAGCGCCGATCCTGGATGGCCTGCCACGTCTTGAATGAGATCAGCGGCTCATGATGGGCAGGGATGTAGTTCAAGCCCCATTTCGGGTAGTCGATGCAGCCGGCGTAGACAGAGCGTGCGAGCAATTCGGAGACGCGCTCGGGATGCACGCCGCCGTGCCGATCCTTGGGCCATTCCGGCTGATCCTCGAGGAAGCGCTGCACCTCAGCCTGCGTCTCGAGCCTGCCGCTGGCATAACCTTCAAGGGCCTGTTTGACGATCGTTGCCAGGGGCTCGTGGCGGACCAGCAGCTTGCCGTGGCCCGCCACCCGCTCGTAACGGTAGCCGATCGGCGGATAGAACACCCAATACCCGCGCGCCGCGCGCGCCTGCATCTTCTGGATCACCTGTCGGCGGTTCTGCTCGCGCTCAAGCTCGCCCTGCGCGGCAAAGATCGTTTCGACGAACTTGCCTTCCGGCGTGTCATCGAAGCGGAAGTTGAGGCACTCGACGCGCGCGCGGCGCCGTTGGAACGCGCGCCGGAGCTGGATATGGAACTCGGTATCGCGCGCAAACCGCTTCAGGTCGTCGAAGATGACGACGTAGTCTTTCTGCTCCTGCTGTGCATCGAGATAGCTGAGCAAGGCCACCATGCCCGGCCGTTTCATGAAGTCGCCGCCGCCCGAGACATCGTCCGGAAAGACCGCCTCGACCTCATACCCGGATCGTTCGGCATACTGGCGGCACCGGGTTTCCTGGGAATCCAGGCCGTGTCCTTCGCTCGCCTGCTTCGCGCTCGATACGCGGCAATAGATGAGAGCTCGTGTTGGAACTGAGGAGGTGCTCATGCCTCGATCTCCTTCCGACTTGGCACTTCGGCATCATGCCGGAAGTCGCCAGCAAGCAGGTCCAATTTGTGAGAGTTCCCTACAGCCAATTCTATCACGTCACAGCCGGAACGCACATTGCTTTAGTCCGGATCACGTTTGGCCTGGCGTGCGAGTTGGGCTGGATCATCGCCGAAGGCGCGATCGACAAAGCTCTGCATGATCTGTCGCAACGTGCGGATCAACTCGATCTTCGCTGCAAGGGGCAGATCGAGATGTACGAGATGGGCGAGATAGGCTTCGAGCTCAGCCGTCTCGAACTCATCCGCGATAGTCTCATCAGCCGTTGCTTCCGGATTGATGCGCTGCGGGGCCTCCTTGGTGGGATCAGACATGCTGATTGACCTTCTCTTCAGCAGCCAGCCTGACCGCCCTCAGCATGACAGGCGCGAGGCGTCAAGATCTGCGTTGCGGTGATGGGGCGGTCGTTTGCTACGAATTGTGCGTGGGCCGGCGGCGTTGCGATCGAGGCGGGAATCACAAGCAAAGCGCCGATCGCGGCCATGATCATCATCGATACCAGCGCCATCGAACGCCATGCGGCTACCTGACGTTGCGCAATGGCTTGCCGGGAGCGCCATTCCTGACGTGCCTGAAGGTAGGGAAGCGCGACGGCTGCCGACACGTCGAGCGTCGATGCCAGCGCGTGGATCGGATGCGCTGGCAGGATCCTGGCGAACACCGCGCGCCGCTTCGGCCGCACGAACCAGAGGAACGCGATGGCTTGCAGCGCGAGGTTGATGCCGAGTGCGGTCTGATAGGCGATGGCCGGATGACGTCCGTCTTCTGTCGGCCAGAGCTCGACAATAAAGCCAACGGCGACCTGCACGGCAAACGCGCTGGCGATGTGGAGAAGGTTGAGGGCACCGCTGGCGCGTCCGGATGCCGACTTCGGAAACAGCTCCGTCACGATGGCGTAGCTGAGGACGGTGCCGGCCCCCATGCCGGCGATCGCGATCCAGGGGAGCCAGGCGGGGAACGGCCAGCGCAGGATCAGAGCGAGCTGCGCCAGCATGGCGAGCCCGGTTGCAAACCCGAACGTCACCGAAAGCGAGACGCCGCGCCTGCGAAGCCGATCGCCCGCCGTTCCGAGAATGAGCGCGGCGGCACTGAGGCCGATCGCCATCAGCAGGAGGTGCAGGACGACGTCGTGGCGCGGCAGTTCTTCGACTTCGGCAAGCCACGGCCCGGCCCACAGGCTCTGGAGCGCCCAGGCCGAGCCGATGGTGGCCGCCGAGAGCGGCGCGATGCGCCAGAAGCGAGCATCGCGGTAGATCGCGCGAATGCTCATACCGGGCGCAGAGATTTCGCCTCGTCCGTCAGCGGGGCGCTCGGGCACCAACCGCAGGATCAGCAGTGCGGCGATCGCGGATAGGATCGCCAGGAGCTGGAACAGCCCGCGCCATCCGATGGAGGTAACGAGCATCTCGGCAGGCGCTGTCGCCGTGACGGCGCCGAGCGCGCCCAATGTGATGAGCCAGCCGTTCGCGAGCGCGATGCGTTCGGCGGGAAACCACAGCACGAGAGCCTTGAGGCCGGCCATCAATGCGCCGGCAACGCCGACGCCGATCAAGGCGCGCCCGACGATCAGGCCGGTAAGGGACTGGGCGGAGGCAAAAACAACAGCGCCGATCGCCGCAACGGAGAGAAGCACAGCCTGCACGCGGCGCGGCCCGAAGCGATCGAGCCAGGCGCCGAGCGGCAGCTGAACGGCGCCGAAGGTCAGGAACAGGATGGCTGTGAGGACGCCGAGATCGGCGGCGGAGAGCTCGAACTCGCTGACGAGCGCCCCGGAGATCAGCGGGTTGATGGTGCGATAGAGATAGCTGAGATAGTAGCCGGCGGCGAACGGGAGCAGCACCGTGGCAATGAGATACCACGTGCGCGCGTTGCCGTTCGCTTCATTGTCGTGATCCCTTGGTCGGCTCAGTATGCGCGGCAGTTCGTCGTCCGGATCGGCGGCGACACCATGCGATACATGAAAATACGGAGTGCGGGACAATCCCATTGCGGTTGCCATGCCGATCAGCCCTCGGGTCCTTGCCAGCAGGTCAGCAGGGGGCCGTTCTGCGGAGCACGAAAGCCGTCGAGTGCGGAGGCCGTCTCAGGGGGAAGCGGTGTTGCCCGTCGCGTCGAGCGATCCATGAGCGCGACCGTCGATCTGGCGGTCGCGGCGCACCTTCCGTCGATGAACAGCACCTGCGCCACCGTGAGCGAGGTGCGGCCGATGCGCTCGCAGCGCGTGCCGATCACGACTGTGCCCGGCCAGTGCATCTCGCCGAGGAAGTCGATCTCGAACCGCACGATGACAAACTGGGCGTCGATCGGCAGCGGCACGCGGCGCGGATCGTGCAGCAGCTCCATGCGCGCGTTCTGGCAGCAGACGGCGAACACGGCGTTGGAGATGTGCCCGTTGCAATCCGTATCGGCAAAGCGGAGCTTCTCCGCTGTTCGCAGCGGATAGTCCATGAGGTGCGGCTGCTCTCGCGATGAGGCCGGCCATGGCATGCTCATCTCAGCTGGGTTGGGGCTGGCCATGGACCTATGCCCCCTCCGGCTTGTCGCGACGCCAGAGCAGCCGGACGACGCCATCGTCGGTGCTTTCCATCATGGCGCCCCACAGCGGTTGCGGCCAGGCTGGGTCGTCGATCCGCACGCGCAAATAGCTCTGCTCGGTTTCGCGCTTGGTCCGGCGCCAGGCGACGCCGATCTCGGTGTCGCCGACCAGAAGGAGGAAGTCCGGTGCGCCCTCGTTGCCCTTGCGATCGTTGGCGAGAAGCTTCACCCGCGCGTTGATCGAAAGCGTACGAATGGTACCGGTGTAGCCGTCCTTGACGGCCGAGAAGGTTCCGATGACGGCCATGCCAGGTGTCTCCTTTCAGTTTGCTGGAATTGTTGTGGCGCCGCGGTAGGGTCGGAGCACGATGTCCTTGTGCGCGATGACCCGGAGCGGCCAGCCGGGCCGCACCGTGATGGTCGGCTGGACGTTGAGATGACGCTCGATGAGTCGCTGGCCGGCGCGGTTGGTCGTCGATTGCGTCGAGAGCTGCAGCGCGCGGATGAGATCGCTGTCGCCAGAACCGCCAAACACGAACTCGCTGCCGACGCCGAGGACGGTCGCCAGTGCGACACCCTTCAGCAGTTGCCAAGTATGCAGGTCGACCTCATCGGCGAGGCCGGCATAGCCGCCGGTGTCGGTGGCCGGCAGATTGTCGATGACTACGGAAGAACCGTCGGGCAGGATGATGCGCTGCCAGACGACGAGCGCGCGCTCCTGTCCGAACGCGACGACGTTGTCGTACTTGCCGATAAGTCTCGACCCTTGCGGGATAAGCAGGAATCGGCCTGAAACCGTATCAAAAATGTTCTCCGTGACCTGGGCGATGACGAAGCCCGGGAGATCGGAGTTGAGGCCGGTGACGAGGCTCGCGGCGATGACCGTGCCGGCCATGAGCTGATAGGGCGAGGCCGGCGTCTGCAGACCATGCGGATTGTAGATCTCCTTCTCGGGGCCGGAGCGCAGGAACGTCAGCTTGCGCAAACTTTCGGTCGCATCCGTGCCCGACGGCTCCACGCCCCCCGCAGTTAGCGGGCGGGTTTGATCCGCCGTGCGCAACGCGGTCAGCGCGGCAGGGTCGCCGGCGCTCGTTGCCGCTCGCGATTGTGGGCTCGGCTCAGCGCTCTCCTGCGGTGGAGCCTTCAATTGCAGGCGGAAGAAGACCTGGGATTCCCGCGCCTGCCCGGCCATGCGGGCGAGCCGTGCGCGTTCCATCTGTTCCGTCTGGTCGATCGGATCACCACCGGGCTCGGTCAGTTGCGGAATGCCCGGCGGCGGATGCACCGGCTCGGGCGGACGCTCCGTGCGCACGCCGTCGTAGGTTGCCGGCAGCCGGGCAAGGTTCTCCGTGATCGGCTTATGCTCTACGTTGATGAGTTCGCGCGGCGTGCCGACCTGAAGTTTCGGCCGCTGCAGCGCGACCAGCACCAGGAACGAGACCAGCAGCAACACAGCCGCCGCACCGCCGAACAGGACCTTGCGGTTGATGCGTGTGACCGGTCGCGGCCGTGCACGCAGCTCCAGCGTCTCCGGCGCGACCTTTTCTGTGTTGGACTTTGGGACCTCTGCATCGGGCTTTTCGGCGGACTCAGAGTTCTTGTCCGGTTTGATCTCGCTCATGAGCGCGTCTCCCGCCAGACGGCATCCGTGCGGACGATGCGCACGACACGCTGAGGCGCCGTACCGAGCCGCAACTCGGCGGCAGCGAACAGACGGTCGACGATGTAGGTCGTGCCGCGCACCCGATAGTTGACGAGCGCCGACTTGCCGTCCGGGCCGATCACGAACAACGGCGGTGCTTCACTCTGGGCAAGTCCGGAGGGGAACTGGATGTAGACCTTGGCGCCGTCGTCGAAGACCTGTCTCGGCTTCCACGGCGCATCGCCCTCGATGCGGTAGCGGAAGCGGAGTTGATCGATATTGACGCCAGCGTCCGCAATCGAGGCCAGCGAGGCGGCTGCCTCATCGCGCTGACGGCGCAGCGAGACGAGTTCGGCAGCCGGATAGGTCCACGACACCGAGGCCATGTAGGTCTTGTCACTCGAGCGCATCTCCAGGTGATAGGTACGCCTATCCGTCGTGATGACGAGGTTGGTCTCGAGGTCGGCGCCGACCGGCTTCACCAGGATGTGAACCTGCGCATCCTTGCCCTCGCCACTCGTCGTGTCGCCGACCACCCATCGTACGGTGTCGCCGGCCGAGACCGAGACGAGCTTCTCGCCGGCCTCGAGCGCGATGTCGGTGACCTGGTTGACGGCGGCATAGAGCTGGTAGAGCGCGCCCTTGGTGTAGGGATAGACCTGGATGGCGTTGATATAGCCATCCTTCACCGGCTCGTAGCGCGCGGCGGCATTGGCGCCTGTCACCCGCTCCGCCGGCGGGCGCGCATCCTTCTTCTTACCGGCCTCTTTCCCGACCGGCTTGAGCTGGCCGGGAAGAGGAAGGGGTATCGGTCCTTCGACGTATCGTACCGGCAACGGCGGATCGGGCTCGCGCCGTGCGGCCAGGGCCGGACTGTCGAAGATCGGGATCTCCGGCACCTTGATATTGGTGGCGCAGGCGCCGAGAGCGCTCGACGCCACCACGACAATCGCAATCGTACGCAACATACTCATTTGGAGTCTCCAGTGGTGACGTCCTGCGACCAGTTGAAGGCGTGCACGTAGATGCCGAGCGGGTTCTTGCGCACGGCGTCGACGGTTCGCGGTGGGGTGATGACGATAGAAAACAGGCCGGTTAGGCGCTTGGTGTCCCTGAGCGCCCCACCTTCGAACATGCGCTCCAGCCAGCGCACCTGGAACGAGGTATCCGAGGCGCGCACCACGCCAGTCACCTCGACGGAAACGGTCTGCCGACCAACACGCGCGAACGGATCGTTGTCGCGGGCATATTCGTTGAGCGTGACCGCGGCCTTGTCGGTGACGACGTCGTAGGCCTTCAGCCAATTCTGCCGCACGACGACGGGATCGATCGACAGCGCCCGCACGTTGTCGACGAAGCGCGAGAGGTGGTAGGCCACCTGCGCATCGCTCGGCGTGTACGTCTCAGCGGCCGGACCGACGGCGCGTGTGCCGCCGCGCGAGTCCACCTCCACGATGTAGGGCACCACCGCGCCGGTCCGCCCGACCCAGAGCAGGATGCCTGCCAGGAGAAGCGACAGGCCAAGACTGCCAACCGCCATCAGCCGCCAGTTGGCCGCCTGCACGCGCGCACTGCCGATGCGCTCGTCCCAGGCCTGTGCTGCCTTCTGGTACGGCGTCACCGGCTCTGGCGTCTCGCCATAGCGCAAGGTCGATCGCTTGAATGCCATGATCCCTGTCCCCCTATGACTTGTTCTTGAGTTCCGGGCCACTGCTCATGCCGGGGCGGTCGCCGTCGCGGAGCGCGTGCGCGGCCATCATTCCGGCCTGGGTCATGCGTTGCCGGCGCGCCATGGTCTGCGCCCACGCTGGCGACCCGGACGCCGGTGCACCGCCGCCCGAAGAATCGGGGCCATTGCCGCCGCCCTCGCCAGAGGGAGCCGCATCGCGGTATCCCTGCGCAGCACCCTGGCGATAGGCATTGCGCACCGGCGCTGTTGCCGATGACGCCATGCGCGAGGCCGGGCCGGAGACGGTGGCGCGCGCGACACCTCCCACGCCACCCGCCTCATAGGCCGCACCGACGCGTCCCGAGAGCGACGCGGCCGACTTGATCGCACCACCGGCCGTGCGGCCCGCCATGCGTGCTGCACCTGCCGTCGCAATGCCGCCCGCAACGGCCGTGCCGCCGAGCGCGGCCGTGGTCGCAACCGCGGCGCCGGCACCGAGCTGAGGCGCGCCGGTGATCAGACCCGCCGCAATGCCGGGCACGAAGATCGCAAGGCCGAACACAGCAATCGCGCCGAGGATGCAGGATGCCGCCTGAGTTAGCGTCACCTCGCCGGTCGGGCGCATGACCGTACCGAAGATCGACGCGCCGATGCCGACCACGATCGCCAGCACCATGAGCTTGATGCCCGACGAGATCACGTTGCCGAGCACACGCTCGGCCAGGAACGCCGTCTGGCCGAACAGCGCGAACGGCACCAGTACGAAGCCCGCCAGCACCGTCAGCTTGAACTCGATGATGGTGATGAAGAGCTGCACCGACAGCACGAAGAAAGCGAGCAGCACGATCACCCAGGCGAGCATCAGCACCGCAATCGTCACGAAGTTGGAAAAGAACGTCGTGATGCCGATCAGCTCGCCGGCTTTCTCCAGCAGCGGCCTCGACGCCGTGAACCCAGTCGACGCCACAAACCCCGGCCGCATCAGATCGGCGGAGGTCAGCGACGTCCCCGTGGCCTTCAAGCCGAGTCCCGCGAACGACTGGAAGATGATGTCGGCCAGACTCTGGAAGTTCGACAACAGCAGCGCGAAGAAGCCGACGTACAGCACCTTGCGGATGAGCTGCGCGATGACATTGTCCTCGCCCATCAACGCCCAGAACAAGCCGGCAAGCGTGATGTCGATCGCAATCAGAATGCTCGTCAGGAACGCCACGTCGCCGGCCAGCAAGCCGAAGCCGCTGTCGATGTACCGACTGAACGTCGCCGTGAACTGATCTATGATTGCAAGATCTTCCATGCGCTTTTCGAGCTCCGGGCAAGGCTCCGCCGTCGGCAGAAATTGCGTTCGCCGTTGGGTGTGGTCAGAGGTGAAGTGTCAGGCCGCGGCTACGATCGTCGTGGGCGGCCACGGTGACGTAGCTGCGCGAGCGGGCTGCCGCCCGCGCCCGCTTGAGGGCCGTGTCCCTCTAATTCCCTCCTTTTTTGATGTTGCAAGAGACGAGTGGTTTGGCCCGTGCGCGCTCGCGCATAATGATGTAAGCGGTTCCGCCGACTAGGGTGCGGGCCATGCTGGAAGCATGTCTCCGACATGACTCCCGCTCGCGAAGCGAATAGTGCTCGTTTCATCTCGAGTTCTCCGGTTCTCATCGGCTTGCCGAGTATGCGGATCCCGTGCCGACGAAGGATTTGAAGCGCTGGCGAGCTTCATCCTCGGCGGCGAGATCGCGGGCACGGCTGACGGTTTCGGCGCGATGTTGCGCGGCGAGTAGGCCTTGCAGGGAGAGGGATTGCTTGACCGCGAGGCTGGTGAGCTCGTTGCCGGCTTGGGTGGCTTCGAGCGCACCGACGGCGTTGCGGGATCGGGCCATGGCATCGCCGAGCAGGCGTGTGTCGGCCTCGATGCCGTCTGCGATCTGGCCTTGCAGGAGGGCGGCGCGTTTGAGACCGGCGTATTCCTCTTCCCATCGGGTTTTGGCATTGCGCACGACGTCGTCGGAGGTGAGTGCGGCCGAGACCTGGGCGGGGAACAGGCGTTGGTAGGTGCTTTGCGTTTCCTGGAGTTTTAGAGCGATGCCCTGGCCCGCGCGGAGCTGGGATTGGATATCGGTCAAGGTGCGTTGAAGGTCGGGCGACAGCGTGCCGCCGAGCCGCATCAGGTTCTGATCCATGCGCAGGATCATCTGGGCGTGGTTCTGCAAGGTGCGGACCTGATTGTTGATCTGTTCGAGGGCACGTGCCGCCGACAGCAGGTTCTGCTGGTAGTTCGCGGGATCGAAGACGGTCAGCGCGTGCGCACCGGGCGGAAGGGCGGTGCTGGTCAGAAGCGCCAGCGCGATCGCGGCAAGAGTGCCGCGTGCCGCTCGTCGGCGGGCCGCGCGATTGGGCTTGGCCGTCAAGGGGAAGAGCGCCAAGCGTTGACGGAGATCGTCGTCGCTTGAGGTGTTGGTTGCCGGTTCGGGGACCTGTACTGGTTCCGGTGCGTCGGAGTGCAGTGCCGGCGACGCCGCCAGGATGCGCGGCAGTGGTGGCGGTGTGGTTCGCGGGCGTGGTGCGCCGGGGAAGGATAGAAGCAGGTTGGCGGCCCAATCGAGACCTTTGGCGCGTAGGAAGGCGTCGGCGAAGCTCGCGTCCGGCGATTCTGCGATGACGCGATCGATAAGCTTCTGGTCGTCGGGCGACGAGGCGGCAGTGAATGCCAATGTCACCGGGCCGAGCCCGAGCTCGAACAGCCGGTTGCCTTGGGCGGACTGCACGTAGTAATCGCGCTTGGGCGTGGCGAGACCGAGGATCTCGATCTGGCGACCGTTGAGGCCAAAGCGCTCGTAGACGGCACGGGCCTGTGGCTCGAGGGCGCGATCGTTCGGCAGGAAGATGCGCGTCGGGCAGCTCTCGATGAGCGCCGGCGCGATCACCGACTGTTCGATGTCGGCGAGGGACTGCGTAGCAAACAGCACGGCGACGTTTTTCTTGCGCAAGGTCTTGAGCCACTCGCGCAGACGTTGGGCGAACATCGGCTCGTCCAGGAAGGTCCAGGCCTCGTCGAGCACGAGCAAGGTTGGCCGACCGTCGAAGCGCGCCTCGAGACGGTGGAAGAGATAGGTGAGTACGGGCGGGATCAGCCGCTTGTGCTGCATGAGAGGCTCCATCTCCACATGCAGCACGTCGGTGAGAGCCAGGTTCTCGGTCGCGCCGTCGAGCAGGCGGCCGTAGGGGCCTTCGAGCGTGTACGGCGCGAGCGCCTGGCTCAAGGCACTCGACTGCACGAGCACAGCGAGGCCGGTCAGTGTGCGCTCGGCCTTTGGCGCCGAGGCGAGGCTCTTCAGGGCCGTCCACAGCGCATCCTTGATTTCGGGCGTGATCGACACGCCCTCGTTGGTGATAAGGCCGCTGACCCATTCGAGTGCGAAGGCGAGCTCGCCGGGCTCGTCGATGCGGGCGAGCGGCTGGAGCGAGAGGGTGCCTTCGAGACCGAGTTCAATGCTTTCGCCGCCCATGGCGAGCGATGCTGCGCGGGCCGATCGTCCACGATCGAAGATTGCGACCTGGGCACCGATGAAACGCCGGAACTGCATGGCCAGCAGGGAAAGCAGCACGGACTTGCCGGAACCGGTCGGGCCGACGACGAAGGCGTGCCCGACATCGCCGCTGTGCAGATCGAGCCGGAAAGGCGTGGCCCCCCTCGTCTCCGTCATCATCAGCGGCGGCGCGTCGAGATGGCGGTTCTTCTCCGGTCCGGCCCACACCGCTGAGACCGGCATCATGTGCGCCAGATTCAGCGTGTGCACGATCGGCTGGCGCACGTTGGCATAGGGGTTCCCGGGCAGGGAGCCGAGCCATGCCTCGACGGCATTCAAGGTCTCGCGGATGGTGGTGAAGCCGCGCCCGTTGATGATCCGCTCGAGCGCCAGGAGCTTTTCATCTGCGCGCTTGGGATCAGCATCACCGACGACGAGCGTCGTCGTCAGATAGCCAAACGCCACATCATCGGCGCCGAGCTCCTGCAGCGCCTCGTCGGCGTCGGCGGCCTTGTTATCGGCATCGGAGTCGACCAGGGTCGATTCCCGATTGAACATGACCTCACGCAGGATGGCGGCGACCGACTTTCGCTTGGCAAACCATTGGCGCCGAAGTTTCGTCAATTGCCGGTTGGCCTGGATCTTGTCGAGGGCGATCCAGCGCGTCGTCCAGCGGTAGGCAAAGCCGAGATCATTGAGCGCATCGAGCAATCCCGGCGTCGTCGTGTTCGGAAAGCCCGTCACCGTCAGCAGGCGCAGATGCTGGCCGCCGAGCTTCGGCTCCACGCCGCCAAGGAACGGCGTGTCGCATAGCATGGCGTCAAGGTGGGTCGGGACGGCCGGCACCGCCACCGGATGGCGCTTGTCGGAGATCGTCCCGTGCAGATAGGCGAGCGTCTCGGCGTCATCGAGTGCTTCCGCCTCGGGCAGGATCGACGCCAAGAGCTCCAGCGCCCGCGTGGTCTCGGTCTCGAACCACGCAAGCTGGCCCCAGACATCGGCCTCGTCGCTGTAGCCTTCCTGGCGCTCGTAGAGCAGCCGCTCCGCACGGCCCTCATGCTCGGGCGGCGGCAGATAGAGAAGTGTCAGATAGTACCGGCTCTCATGGTGCGCGCCGTCGTCCGAGAAGGAGGCATACCGTTCCTGATCGACGAGCCACGATGCGGCATCTGCAAAACGATGACCCGGATACTGGTTCGCCGGCACGCGCTCGGCTTCGAAGAACAGCGCCCACCCTTCACCGAATCGGCGCAGCACGTTGTTGAGCCGCGCCGAGACCGCGACGAGCTCGGCATCCGTGGCACTGTCGAGATCGGGACCGCGATACCGGATCGTCCGCTGGAACGATCCATCCTTGTTCAACACGATGCCGGGTGCGACGAGACAGGCCCACGGCAGATAATCAGCGAGTCCGGTGGTCGTCTTGCGGTATTCGGCGAGGTTCAGCATGAGAGTACTCCTTTGTGACGAGCGTGGCGGGATAGAACGGTGAGGAACTCCGGGTCCTTGCGGGTGACCCAGACGGCGAAGGCGTGACCGACGAGCCAGATGATCAGGCCGGCGATCCACAGCCGCAGGCCGAGGCCGATCGCGGCGGCGAGCGTGCCGTTGAGAATGGCGAAGCTGCGCGGCGCACCGGCGAGCAGGATCGGCTCCGTCAGCGAGCGATGTAGCGCGACTTCGAAGCCGGGAAGCGAACTAGGTTGTCCGAGCATGGATGTTGGTCTCCTCAGTCGATGAGCGCGCCGCCGGCGAACGAGAAGAACGTTAGGAAGAACGACGTGGCGGCGAAGGCGATGGAAAGCCCGAACACGATCTGCAGCAGCCGGCGCAGGCCGCCGCCCATGTCGCCGAACGCGAGGCTCAAGCCGGTGACGATGATGATGACGACGGCGATCACCTTGGCCACCGGCCCCTCGATCGACTCGAGAATGCGTGTGAGCGGCGCTTCCCACGGCATGCCCGATCCGGCGGCCATGGCGGGCGCACACATCAATGTCGTGATGACGGAGCAGATCAATCGCTTCGCGAACGGGCCCCATGCTGGAAGCATGTCTGCGACATGACCCCGCACCCGCTTGGGGGACGTGTCCCCCAAACCCCCTCCTTCTTCTGACTTAGAAAAAACGGGTGGTTCGGCGGGTGTCCCGCCGAGCGGGTCGCTGGGCGGCAGCCCTGTTGCGTAGCAATCATCTTGTGCAGGTATGCGCATCATCATGCTCCGGTTGGCCCGACGGGTCGAAGGACGGGGGTGCCGAGCGGCTTGAGCTGGTAGTCGCCGCCATCATCGAGGCCGGTGAGTTCCACCAGGGCATCGAGGCGGCGGTTGCCGCTACGGCCTGAGAGGAAGGCGATCACGTCGATGGCCTCGAGAATGAGATCGCGCGGAACTGTGACGACCGCTTCCTGCACAAGTTGCTCGAGACGATAGAGGCCGGCTTCGGCAGAATTGGCGTGCACGGTGGTGATGCCGCCGGGGTGTCCGGTGTTCCAGGCTTTGAGCATATCGAGCGCTTCCGGTCCGCGCACCTCGCCGACGATGATGCGGTCGGGACGCAGCCGCAGTGTCGAACGGACCAGATCGGCGAGCGAGGCGACGCCGGGTTTGGTGCGGAGCGCGACGCAGTCGGTGGCCGCGCATTTGAGCTCGCGGGTATCCTCCAGAATGAGGACACGCTCGTCGCAATCGGCGACCTCGGCGAGCAGCGCGTTGACCAGCGTGGTCTTGCCGGAGGATGTTCCGCCGACAACGAGGATGTTGCGGCGCTCGCGCACCGCCATGACAAGGGCGTCGGCCTGCAAGGGCGACATGATGCGGGCGGCGACGTAGTCCGCGAGGCGGTAGATGACCTCAGCGGGCTTGCGCACGGAAAAGCACGGCGCCGTGGCAACGGGCGGCATGAGGCCCTCGAACCGCTCGCCGGTCTCGGGGAGCTCGGCCGAGACGATCGGCGCGCCGGCGTGCACCTCGCGATGCACATGGGCGGCGACGAGGCGGATAATGCGCTCGACCTCGGCACTGCCGATGCGTTCGCCGCTGTCTTGGCGACCGATGCTGGCGCGATCGATCCACAGCCGTCCGTCCGGGTTGACCATCACCTCGATCACGGTCGGATCGCTCAAGGCGGCGGCGATGGCCGGGCCGAAGGCCGTGCGCAGCATCTGCCGCCGGCGGCCTTGTGCTTCCTGACTGGCGTGCATCGGCAAAAGGTCAGCCATGATCGGTGTCCTTCTCGGAGTCGGTGGGCTCCATCGCGGCCGCCACCTCACGATGCGCGCCATTCCCGCTTCCGGCCGCTCGCCCGTGCAAAGGCGCGTCATCTGCGGCGGTGGCGAAGAGGTCTGGGCTATTGCTGGAGATGGTCTCGAGCACCTCGGAGACGAGGCGATGGTCAGTGGCGAGCCGGCGGCCGACCTGGGCGACGAACACCTGGAAGCGTTCGCGACCAAGAAGCCGGGCCGGCTCCTGCTCGCTTTGCGGCAGGGGCGGCGTGATGGTCAGGAAGTAGCGGACGAACAGCGCCAGGGTCTCGGTGACGATGGCGACGTCGCGATTGACCGTGCCGACGACCTTGTGCAGTTCGTCGAGGCGGCGGACGAGGACTTCCTCGGCGCCGGGCACCTTCTGCGGCTCCAGGCTCAGCCTCAAGGCTTCTTCCAGCATGGCCGACTTGGAGCCATGCCGCTGCTGGGCGACCAGATCGAACTTGCTGGCGAGCGGGCGCGAGACGTAGAGCGCGTAGCGTTTCTTGGCCATCACACCCGCACGCCTCCCGGAAACTGCACGATGGTGTCGTCATCGTCGCCGAGTGAGGGGCCGACATCGGCTTGCGGCGGGGCTTTCGCCTCGGTCTCGAAATCCGCGAACAGGGGTAGGTCGCTCACCTGAGTGTGTTTGCTCTTGGTGCGCACGATCTGGCGGGTGCGCGGCGGATCTTCCTCGCCGGTCGTCTTCTCCGACCAGGCCTTGTCGAGCTGGGGATGCGTAGCCCGCACTTCGCTCGGCCAGTCATGGGCACGGATTGGAGGCGTATCCGCATAGCCGTCCGAGGCGAGCGTCGGCGCTGGCAGCCATCGCGCGAGGTAGTTGCGGTCGGCATAGTATTGCAGCTTCTGGGCACGGATGGGTGCCACGCCGGAAACGAGGACAAGCGCATCGGTCGTTGGGAATTGCAGGATCTCACCGGGCGTCAGCAGCGGTCGCGCGGTCTCCTGTTCCGATACGGTGACGTGCGACAGCCACGCGGCGAGACGCTTGCCCGACAGGTTCTTCTGCGCCCTTAGCTCGGTCGCGGTGCCGAGCGCATCCGAGAGACGCCGAGCCGTGCGCTCATCATTGGGCGCGAAGGCAATGCGCACGTGGCAGTTGTCGAGAATGGCGTGATTGGGACCGTAGGCCTTGTCGATCTGATGCAGACTTTGCGCGACGAGGAAGGCGCGGACACCATAGCCGGCAAGGAAGGCGAGCGAGGTCTCGAAGAAGTCGAGCCGGCCGAGGGCTGGGAACTCGTCGAGCATGAGCAGCAGCCGGCGCTCGTTCGCGGTGCCTTCGGTCAACGTCTCGGTAAGCCGCCGTCCGATCTGATTGAGGATCAGGCGCACGAGCGGCCGCGTGCGCGAGATGTCGGACGGTGGCACGACGAGGTAGAGCGAGACCGGCCGCTCGGCATGCATCAAATCGGCGATCGACCAGTCCGAGGTCGATGTCGTCGTGGCGATGATGGGATCGCGATACAGTCCCAGCAAGCTCATCGCCGTAGACACGACGCCTGAGCGCTCGTTATCGGCCTTGTTCAGGAGCTCGCGCGCCACTGATGCGACCACGGGATGCACGACTGGAGTCGTATCCGTGCCCAGGTGGTTCGTCGTCAGCATGATCGAGAGCGTGCGTTGGATCGAACGCGCGGGATCGGCAAGGAACGTCGCGACTCTGGCGAGTGTCTTTTCTGACTCCGCATAGAGGACGTGCAGGATGGTGCCGACCAGCAGCGCATGGGCGGTTTTTTCCCAATGATCGCGCTGTTCCCGCGCGCCTTCCGGATCGACCAGGATATCGGCGATGTTCTGCACATCGCGGACCTCCATCTCGCCCTTGCGCACCTCGAGCAGCGGATTGAACCGTGCGGACAACGGGTTGGTCGGATCGAACAGCAGGCAATGGGAAAAGCGTGAGCGCCAGCCGGCCGTGAGCGTCCAGTTCTCGCCCTTGATGTCGTGAATGACGGCCGAATGCGGCCAAGTGAGCAGAGTGGGCACGACGAGGCCGACGCCTTTGCCGGAACGGGTCGGTGCCACGGCGATGACATGCTCGGGACCGTCATGGCGCAGGTACTGGCCGTTCCACAGACCGAGCACGATGCCCTTCTCGCTCAGCAGTTGCGCATCGCGGACATCCGCGTCGTCCGCCCAGCGGGCCGAGCCGTAGGTTGTTATCGTATTCTTACGGTTGGCCCGCCGGGCGGCTCCCCCAACAGCGACGGCGCCGCCGGCAATTCCCCCGAACGCAGCAACGGCACCGGCGCGTGCAAACACGTCGGGCGCCTGGCTATCGAAGACCAGCCACCAGACGAAGAGCTTCCACGGCGCGTAGAGTTTGAGACCGAAGAGCTCACACCATGCGGCGCCGAGTGCCGGTTGGTGCCCAAGCATCGCCGCGGTCCACTGTGTCGCGATGACGAGAGACAGTGTCACCAGCGCGAGCGCGATGAGACCTTGAATGATCGCTGCACGAAGTGGAAGCATGATCGGCGAGCCTTTCGGACGGAGTGATCGTCGCAACGAAAGGGTCGCAAGACAGAAAGCACTTCTTCAATCCAGTAAATTGCGCTCGATTGTGCTGAAGTGTGAAAGGCCGTGCAGATTTTACGGCGAAATATCGGCAACGACGTTTGCGGGCGATCTTTGCATTCTAATTGCGCGTCGCTGAAAATGAGTCGCACATCTACAAACGCACGACAAACAAAACGACAAACGAAAAAGTTCTGCGATGTTATCTGCGTTGCTAGTGTTCCGACTCTAACGGTTGGTTCCCGGATTTGACGGCTTCCAGGACGTCGAGAGCGCGGCGTTCCTTTTCAAGGATGCTCTCGGCTGACATCGTCGATCGCATCCTCAAGGTCGGCGACGCTCGAGAAGGTGCCGCGCCGGATGCGCTTCGTGGTGATCTCCGCGAAGAACCGCTCGACGAGGTTGAGCCACGATGCCGAGGTCGGCGTGAAGTGGCAGTGAAACCGCGGATGCCTGGCGAGCCACGCCTTCACCTCGGGCGTCTTGTGCGTCCCGTAGTTGTCCAGCACGAGGTGCACGTCGAGGGCCTTCTTCACGGCACGGTCGATCTTGCGCAGGAACGACAAAAACTCCTTGGCCCGGTGCCGCGGCTGGCATTCACCGATCACCAGTCCGCTCGCCACATCGAGGGCCGCGAACAGCGTCGTCGTGCCGTGCCGCTTGTAGTCGTGGGTCATCGTTGCAGCACGCCCGCGCTTCAGCGGCAGGCCCGGCTGCGTACGATCGAGCGCCTGGATCTGGCTTTTCTCGTCGACGCAAAGCACCAGAGCGCGATCCGGCGGGTTGAGATAGAGACCCACGACATCGGTGACCTTCTCCTCGAACCGAGGGTCGCTGGAGATCTTGAAGCGCTTCACGAGATGCGGCTTGAGCCCCGCCTCGGCCCAGATGCGCTGCACGCTGGTGTGGCTGATCCCCATTTCGGCCGCCATCGTGCGCACACTCCAGTGCGTGGCATTGCGTGGCGTCTCCCCGGCGGTCTTGGCGATCACCTTCTGCTTCACCGCGTCCGGCAGCGGCGGGGTTCCCGGCGGCCGCGTCTTGTCGCGCAGAAGCCCGTCCACGCCCTCGGCAATGTAGCGCTCTTGCCAGCGCCAAACGCACGGCTTCGACGTCCCCGTCAGCCGCATGATCTCGTTGGTGCCGTGGCCGTCGGCGGTGGCAAGCACGATCTCGGCGCGCCACACATGCTTGGCCAAGCTATTGCGATCAGCGATGATCGCCTCGAGCCGAGCCCGGTTCGCCGGGCTCACGTAGATGCAGAGGTCGCCCCGTCTCATGCCCGCACACTGACTGATTTGCCGCCATATGGGAATCATCTGTTATTGACGGAGCACTAGAGTCCGCACTGCGCAGCAGCACGCGCTGCGGAGCGATGATCGCTCCGATTGAAATCATCAACGATGCAGAGTGAGAAGCGGCGCTCAAGCGACGCCGCGACCGCGGCAGTCGCACAGCGGAATGCCGCGCACCTTCGCCTTATCGGCGAGGTTGTTCGTCACGCCGGAGCCTGGGAACACGACGACTCCAATCGGCATGGCGTCGAGGAGCTGGTCATTGCGCTTGAAGGGCGCAGCCTTCGCATGGCTCGCCCAATCGGGCTTGAAGACGACCTGCGTCGCGGTGCGCGCATCGGCCCAGCAGGCGGCGATCTTCTCAGCGCCGCGTGGCGCACCGCCGTGCAGCAAAACCATGTCGGGATGCTTGGCATGGACCTTGTCGAGAACAGCCCAGATGCCGGTGTGATCATTGCACTCGACGCCACCGGCGAAGGCTATCCGGGTGCCCTTCGGGAGCAGCGTCTCGGCGTCGGCCCGGCGACGGGCGTTTATGAACTCGCGGCTGTCGATCATCGCGGCGGTCATCGTCGTGCGGTTGACCATCGATCCCGAGCGGGGACGCCATATCGATCCGGTATGGGTGCTGAACAGCTCGGCCGCGCCATCGCGCAGGAACTCAAAGCCGTTGCGACGCTCGATCAGCGTCAGGCCTTCTGCGATGAGCTTCTCGAGCTCGACAGAGCGGACTTCGGATCCGTCCTGCTCGCGCTGGCTTGCCCGCTGGGCGGTCTCGTTCTTGTCGAGCTCCTGCTCGATGCGATCGATCCGGCGATGGAACACGTTGACGATCGACCACAGCATGGCCTCGAGATCGGGCTCCAGGCGGGTATCCGACAAGCTCGCGACCAGCGCATCGAAGATGTCGGCGAGAGCGCCCTGGAGCTTCTCCGGTTCGGGCAGCGGACGCGGATCGGCTTCCTCGTCGAAGGGGCGATGAGCATAGAGTGCGAGCTCTTCGAGCAGATGGGCCGTCGGTGATGCCGTGGCGTCAGTTGTGTGGTCAAAGGTCATGGAACACGTCTCCTCAGCGAGGCCGCGCCCATCGCGGCCTTCCGGCGACGGATCAGCCGGGACCGGATGGGGCCAGCACCCCAGGGCGAAGCCCGCAGGGCCGCAGCGCAGCGGAGGAGGGCAAGCGCGGCCTCCGGCCGCGCGCCGCCCTTGCGGCCACGGCCGGTTCTGGCCCGATCGCCTCTTAGGAAGGCCGGGTGCGGCCCCGTCAGCGTGGAGGCCGGTCCGTGCCGCCCGGCCACGGACGGCGCAGATCACAACCCGCCGGATGGCCCTGCGAGAAGAAAGCGCTTCAACGTCGTCCGGCGAGATTTGTGAACGTACGAGGGCGCGCAGATCATCCAGGCCGAACGCGACGAGATTCTCGTTGAAGTCGTCGAGACGTGGCGGCCGTCGGATCAATACCGCAGGCGATATAGAACCGCTGGAGCCTGTCGAAAAAGCGGATGTCGGTAGACGCACGCCCGGCGGGAGAAACACTCTGCCGAGAGCGTTGAGCCAAGTAAACGGGGGGCTAGTTTCCGTCTGACTTGCGGACTGACGGCCGGCCCCGGCTGGCGGCTGTGGATGGCCAGATCCAAAGAGGCAAAATCAGACGTCATGGTCATGGCTAAGCCTCGTGTATTGATTTTACAGACCTCCCGTGTGTTCGATCGCGCTTGGCGCCAGGAGCAACGAGGCGCTCATGCCCCTTGACACACGGTTCTCGATCGTCAATCGACCACCCAACCGACGCATTGCAAGATCCACGATCACCAGCCCCAATCCTGAACCGCTTCCCCTACTATTGCTGCCGCGATAGAAGCGGATGGGAATGCGGGCAAGCTCGGCTTCCGGCAAACCCGGACCATCATCATCCACAATCAGGCCCGTGCCGTCATCCGCGGCACGCCAAGTGATCGTGCCGCCTGCCGGCGAGAATGCGACAGCATTCTCCTGCAGATTTCGTATGGAAATCTCAAGAAGCATCGGATCTGTGAACAGCTTCAGGTCTCGTAGTGTCTCATCGAGGTTCGTGGATACAGTACAGGACGCGTTCCTCACGTCGGCGATGACGCGCGCAAGCAGTGCTTGCACATCAACGCTTTCCCTGTCGATGGCTTGATACCCGGACTCAATATGTGCAAGCGCCAGAAGCTGGCGCACAAGCCGGGCGGTTCGGTCCACCGATAGGAGAATCTGCTGCAAGGCCCGATCCTTGGTCTCAGCGTCCACTGCCATGTGAGCAATCTGCGCTTGGGTCTTGAGACCGGCCAGCGGTGTTTTTAGCTCATGCGCCGCGAAGGCCGTGATATCGCGTTCGTGATTGCGCGCCTGCTCGAGCCTGACAAACAGATCATTCAACGCGTCAATGAGTGGTGCGACCTCCCGAGGCGTGTACTCGAGGGATACGGCGCGCATATCGCTCGCATCACGCGCGCGCAGACCCGCTGCAAGCGCCGCCAGCGGCCGGAGCCCCTGGCCAAGGCTTATCCAAATCATCACGCTCAGTAGAGGAAGGATCAGGACAGCTGGCGAGAGCAGAGCGAAAATGAGGTCGTTGATCAGCTTGTGACGAAGGCCGAGCCGATCGCCAACGAGCACCCTGATGCCCTTGACAGGGTCTTCGATCGCAAAGACGCGCCAGTTCTCGCCGCCGACAGTGTGCTCCGAAAAGCCACTCGACTGCTCGGTGAGGACATGCTCCGGTGCACCCGACGAGCGACCGATGAGACGCCCGTCGATCGACCATATCTGGCAGGAGAGCTGGCGCTCGTAGCCTATCGCCTGTGCTGGAATGAGCTGCGGCTGGCTGCCGTCGCCCGACGTCGATATGGCGTCCGACGAGACCAGCGAATGCACCATGCGCGCCGCTTCCTGAAGCCGCGTATCGAGCACATGGGCCACCTCTCCGGTCGTACGGAAATAGATCCACGCCGAGGCACTCAGCCAGATGGCGCTCGTCGCAAGCACGAGGATGACAAACAATCGCCGCCGCAGCGATATCATCGCGTGATCGCCCCCATGCGGTAGCCGAGGCCGCGGACCGTTTCGATTGCGCTCTTGCCAATCTTGGCGCGCAGATGATGGATGTGGACCTCGACGGTGTTGCTCTCGACATCCTCCTGCCAACCGTACAGACGCTCTTCGATATCGCTTTTGGCGCGGACCATGCCCGGCCTTTCCATGAGGGCCGAAAGCACGGCGAACTCGCGGCGCGAAAGAGAAACCGGCACGCCATCGACCGTGACGTGGTGGTGTGCCGGATCTAGGACGATGCCGCCATGTACGAGTAGCGGACTCGCGCGGCCATGGCCCCGGCGCGCGATCGCGCGCGTGCGCGCCGTCAGTTCACCGAGGTCGAAAGGTTTGCCGAGATAATCGTCGGCGCCGGTATCGAGGCCCCGAATGCGATCGGCGACCTCGTCGAGCGCAGTCAGCAGAAGCACCGGCGTTGCATCATTGCCGCTGCGCATCTCGCGCAGAATATCGAGGCCAGAGCCGTCCGGCAGCATCAGGTCGAGCACCACCGCGTCGAAGGACGTGCCGCGCAGGGCCGCGCGCGCGTCGGCGCACGTCGTCGCAAGCTCGACCTGCGCACCAGCAAGCGTAAGCCCCGCCCTCAGGCCGTCGGCGAGAATGGGATCGTCTTCGACCGCCAGAATGCGCATAGATCTCTCCCTCCGGCCTCCTCTTTGCAGCGGTGACTTAAGCCTGGCTTAAGGTGATAGAGCGACGGAGCCCCGTCTGTCGAACGCACCAGGGGGCTTCATGCTGAAGTGGTCACGCGGAACCTTCGCCGCCGTCATGGCGATGATGATCGTCTTGATCGCGCCAAGCGCGGACGCACAGTTGCCGCCACCCGGAAAGGACAGCTTTACGCTCAGTCTCTCGCGATCGGCGAACCAGGATCTGGTGCTCACCTGGCAAATCAGCAACGGCACGTACCTCTATCGCGACAAGATCGCCGTCACTGGCCCGGCAGGGAAAGCCATAGCCATCGAGACTTCTCCCGGCGAAGCCAAGGATGATCCCACCTTCGGTCCCGTGGAGATCTATCGCCGGGAGGCATCGGCCAGCATCGAGGCGGGAACCCTTCCCGACAGCGGTCACATTGCGGTCACCTACCAGGGCTGCTCCGACAGTGGCATCTGCTTTCCGCCTGTTACACGAAACTTTGATCTCATTACGCTAGCGGCCGTGGCCGACGCGCCGTCGCAAATGCCGGCTGTTTCATCGTCGATGGATTCCACTGCTCTGCCCTCGGCAACAGATGATTCATCCGCATCGCCGCAGTTTCTGGACGGTCCCATCGCTGTCGTGCTTGCGGCCTTCCTCGGCTTCGGTCTGCTGCTGGCACTGACGCCCTGCATGTTTCCGATGATCCCGATCCTCTCGGGCCTGCTGACCGCGAATGGCTCCCACATGACGGCGACACGGGGTCTGCTCATATCGGGCACGTACGTCGTCGCCATGGCGTCGGCTTACGCGCTGATCGGCATGGGCGCGGCCTGGTCGGGACAGAACCTGCAGATGGCGCTTCAGACGCCACTGGTGCTTGGCTTGATGTCTGCCGTGTTCGTGGTGCTCGCCCTCTCGATGTTCGGCTTCTTCGAGCTGAGACTGCCCTCTGCCTGGGTCAACTTCATTGCCCGCCGTACCGCGACGGCGGGCGGCAGTGCCGCCAGCGCCGGCGTGCTCGGGTTCGGCTCCGCGCTGATCGTCGGACCGTGCGTCACTCCGCCCCTTTCGGCCGCACTGCTTTACGCGGGTCAGACCGGCGATGCCGTGAAAAGCGGCGCGGCTCTTTTCGCGCTCGGCCTCGGTATGGGGGCGCCTTTGTTGGCGTTCGGCATCTTCGGTCCGCGTGTTCTGCCGAGGTCGGGGCCATGGCTCGCGGCGGTCAACACCGTGTTCGGCGGCATCTTTCTCGGCCTCGCCATTGTCATGCTGTCACGCGTCCTCCCGCCGCCGGCAGCGCTTGCCGCCTGGGGCGTATTCGCCATCGGCGTCGGTGTCTTCCTTGGCGCCTTCGACCGCGATGGGACGGAGCCGTCCACGGGCCGCCGGTTCGAGCGCACGCTTGGCATCGCAGCGGTCGTGTACGGCGTCACGCTCCTCATCGGCTTTGCCAGCGGGGCCTCCGATCCTCTGCGCCCCCTATCAGAGATCGCAGGTCGCTCCATCGTGCCCGAAAGCGCCAAATACATCGTCGCGAGCGCAGCGGAGCTGGAGCAGGTCATTGCCGAAGCCAAAAGCCAGCAGAAACCGTTTCTGGTCGGCTTCTCGGCTGAGTGGTGCTCGGAATGCAAGACCATCGAGCGCACCGTGCTGACAGACCCGCGCGTGCAGGCCAGCCTTCAGGATGTCACCTCGATCCGCATCGACGTGACGCGCGCCGACAGTGCCAGCTTCGATCTCATGCGCCGCTTCGGCGTCGCCGGTCCGCCGACCTATTTCGTTCTGGATGCCAACGCGACCCGCGAAGTTCCCGGCGCGCGGCGGATCGGCGGCATGACAGCCGATGACCTCATCCAAATGATCGCGCTCGCGGAGCGCGTCTGATCTCCCTGGCTCTTCATAGGAGGCGACTCATGAAGCCTGTCACGCGCAGGAAGGCGCTTTATGCTTTGGGGGCTGCCGCCATCGCCCTGCCCCTGGGCGCGCACACGATTTCAGCCCAGCGCTTTGCAACGGTCAAAGCCATTCCGGACAACGATCCGGCGGTTCCAATCGGGGGCAACGCTCAGGGCGATCTGACGATCGTGACCTTTCTCGACTACAATTGTCCGTTCTGCCGGCTCTCCGCGCCGATCCTGGCAGACGTCGTGACATCGGACGGCAACATCCGGCTTCTCTACCGCGACTGGCCGGTGCTGACGGAGGCGTCCGTCTATGGGGCGCAGCTCGCGATCGCCGCCAATCTGCAAGGTCACTACGAGGAAGCGCATCGCGCATTGATGGCCATGACCGAACGCCGCGCGTCGGTGGCCACCATGGCGGGTGCCGTGCGCGGTGCCCGTCTCGATTGGAACAGGCTCACGCGCGACCTCGACAGGCACAAGCCGGCCATCGATGCGCTGATCAAACGGAACCTGGCCGCGGCCGCACAGCTCGGCATCCGCGGAACGCCCTCCTACCTGATCGGCAACGTCCTCGCCTCGGCACCGGATAGAAGCGGCTTCGGGTTCGCCATCGCGAAGGCACGCGCCGAAGCGCTGCACGCGCGCCCCCCGCGGCCGTTTTGAAGAGGGGGAAGAAGGAACGGATGACCAATACGCAGAAACGCACGACGACCGCCATCGGCATAGTGCTTGGCGCCACGCTGCTCGCGGGCTGCTCGATTACCGAAGCGGCGGCGCATTGGACGACGAAAAGCATGAGGTCAAGGCGATCAACCTGTCGCGTGTCGATCCATCCAACCTGCGTCAGGTCGTCGAGTTCGAGACCGATGAGCCGCCGGGCACGATCGTCGTCGATACGGCCAAGCGGTTCCTCTATCTGGTCCAGGCCGATGGAACGGCGCTGCGCTACGGCATCGGTGTCGGCCAGGAGGGGCTCGAGTTCAAAGGCAGCGCCATCGTCGGTTACAAGCGCGAGTGGCCGCGATGGACGCCGACCACCAATATGATCGAGCGCAATCCGAAGCTCTACGCACCATGGCGCAGCGGCATGGAAGGCGGCGCACGAAATCCCCTCGGCGCCCGCGCGCTCTATCTGTTCCAGGGCGGCAAGGACACGCTGTTCCGCATTCATGGCACGTCCGAGCCTTGGACGATCGGACAGGCCGTCTCGTCCGGCTGCATCCGCATGTTCAACCAGGATGTCGTCGATCTTTATCGGCGCGTGCCGAGCGGCGCCAAGGTTGTCGTTCTGGGCGCTGAAGGCCCGACTGAGCCTGACCATCAACCGGAGAATGAGGAACTATGAATATGACACGGCGAGCTCGCTTCGGCGCTTTCGGTTTCATGCTTGCTGCACTGATGACGGCCGCCACCGGGCCAAGGGCCGAGACACCCAACGCCAGCCCGGAAATTCTCGAGAAGGCGATCCGCGAATTCATCACCAAGAATCCGCAGGTCATTCGCGAGGCCCTTGAGAAGGCCGAGTTGGAGGAACAGCTCGCAAACACCAAGCAAGTGCTGAAGTCGCAGCGTGATCTCATCTACGCAGCGGGATCTCCCGTGCTCGGCAATCCCGACGGCAAGATCGCCATCGTCGAGTTCTACGATTACAACTGCCCCTACTGTCGTGCCGTTCACGGCAAGCTCAAGGAGATACTCAAACGGCACCCGGATACGCGCATTGTCCTGAAGGACATCGCCACATTCGGAAAGGAGTCCGAAGCCGTCGGTCGGATCGTTCTCGCGGCCGGCAGGCAAGGTAAGTTGCCCGAGCTCCACGAGGCACTCATGGCCTTCAAGGGCAAGGCAACCGACGCATCCGCGATTGATCTTGCGAAAAAGCTCGGCCTCGACATCGACAAGCTGAAAAAGGATGCGGCCCTGCCGGAGATCGCCAAGCAGATGAAGGATACGCAAGAGCTCGCAAACTCACTCGGCGTCAACGGCACGCCGCTGTTTCTCATCGGTCATAACGGCATTCCGGGTGCGCCGGACGATCTGACCGAGCGGATCGAGAAGTTCGTCGCGGACGTGCGCAAGAATGGTTGCGAGGTGTGCTGACGACGCGTGCCGTCTTGTGTCGAGCAGCAGGACAATTAAGACGCCTCAATCATAGCGAAGGCATGGTCGCCGCCGCCCAGCCATGCGCTATGGTATTCCGTTTCAAGGATGATCGCGAACCACGTCGTCATGCCTGTGTCGAGGCACATCCGACGACACCCATCCTTGCTCACGGGGTACTCCCGATATGCTAGGATAAGAGCGACTTACCTGCTCTCCGCATCACGTAGCTATGTGGGCTGCAGCCCAATTCGGAGCGAAAGGCAAATATGAAGGCGGACGGGGAGCTGTAGCCAAGGTCCATCGCCGTCGCGGTGACGGACATGCCGCCGCCAAGAAGCTCTATAGCCCGAAAAAGCCGCAGCTTGCGTTTCCAGGAGCGCAGCGTCGAACCTAGCTCCGCCTCGAAGCGACGCATCAGTGTGCGAGAGGACATGCCGAGCTCCTTGGCCCATTCCTCCGCCGTCCGACCGTCCGATGGATCGAGATACAGCGCCTCGCACAGCGTCAGGAGCCGTCCATCGCTTGGCCAGGGAAGAGCCGCAGCAAGCGGGCGGGCTCTACCGAGCTGGTCAAGGATCATCGCCGCGATCCGGTCTGGGTAGCCATCCGTAAAGCGTTTGCCGTCGATATCTGCCGCTTCGACAATGAGGGCCTTCAGCAGCGGTGAGACGACGAGCACTGTTGGATTTTCGGGAAGCGCGCGTCCAGCCTCGTTCGCGATCCACAGGCTGCGAAACTCCGCACCAAGCAGGGAGCCGACTGAGTGCGGCACAGCCGTCGGCAGCCAGACTGCCTGATCCGGCGAGACGACGAACGTTCGTCGCTCCGCAGAGACCGTGAGCGTGCCGTTAACGGCATAGACGAGCTGATGCCAATCATGCGCGTGCTCGGGGGAGTGATGGCGGGGCGGGATGGTTTGCGCGCGCATGGTGATGGGGCGCGGCGAAGGCGCATCTGGTGGCGCAGAAACGATTGCCCACTTCATGTAGTCCTCGGCTTGGCAGATAGTCGACATATTATGTCCAAACATCGAAAATCTGACAACGACCAAGCTGCTAGCAGTGGAGCGTGCCGTCCGTCGGCGGCAATCAACTTTGGTTTGCGCTGGAGCTTGCCATGGCGCACACCGACAGCCGCGGCCTCCCGATTTCGACGTCGAGCCCTGAAGCCGCGCAACTGTATCGAAAGGGCGTCGATCTGCTGCTTTCGGCTTGGCCCGGTGCCTTCGAAACGTTGGCGCAGGCGATCGACGCGGACCCCGATTTTGCGCTCGCGCACGCCGCCCTCGCTCGCCTTCACGCGATCCGCGCGGAGCCGGCGGAGGCTGGGGCACGCATTGCCATGGCGTTTGAACTCGCCGCGCGGAACGGTACGCCGCGCGAACAAAGTCACGTCGCAACACTGTCTTTGGCGGTCACCGGTCAGGCCAGGAAAGCCCTCGAAAGTGCACTCTCGCATATGGGGAGCTGGCCCCGCGACGCAATCATTCTGTCCTTGCCGCTGGGCGCTTTCGGGCTCTTCGCTTTCTCAGGAATGGCCGACCACGATCAGGCGCGCGTCGATCTCTGCGAACGGGTGGCGCCCCATTTCGATGCGGACGACTGGTGGTTCCTGACCTATCGCGGCTGGTCTCACGCTGAGAATGGGAACGTCGGGCACGGCCGCGATCTGACGCAGCTAGGGTTTGATCTCCGCCGCGCCAACGCAAATGGGGCGCACGCCCTCTCACATGCGATGTTCGAACAGGGGGCGTGGCAGGATGCTGAAGCGCTGATTGCGGATTGGCTCCCGACCTACGATCGCAGCGGCACACTCCATGGCCACATTGCGTGGCACGCGGCGCTTTCGGCCTTGGAACGCGACGACGCGGACGGAGCGCTCGCCCATTATGAGCAGCACGTGCAGCCTTCGGTCTCGCTCGGCTTGCCCATCAACATCATGACGGATGCCGTCTCATTGCTCTGGCGAATGCGAGCCTACGGCTATGACGTCCCTGGGCATTTGTGGAAGGAGGCCAAGGCCTATTCCGAGGTCAAGTTTCCGAAAGCCGGTTTCTCGTTTGTCGATGCACATATGGGGCTCTTGTCCGCCGCGACGGGCGACAGAAATGAAGCAAGCACGCGGATCGATGCCTTGGCCAGGCTTGTCGAAGAGGGCACGTTGGCGGCCGGACCGGTCGTTCCTGCAATCTGTCGCGCGGCGCTGGCTTTCGCTGACGGCGACTACTCCGGCTGCGTACGCATTCTCGAGCCAATGAGCTGCGAGGTGGTGCGCATCGGTGGAAGCGGTGCGCAACGGGAGGTCTTCGAGGATACCCTGCTGGTAGCGCTGATGCGAAGTGGCGAAGTCGATAAGGCGCGCGATCTTCTCGAACGACGACTGCACCGGCGTCCGTCGCCGCGCGACACCCGTTGGCAGGCCGAGATCGCCGCATGAGCGTCCAGTCCACCATTCTCAGCGAGGATGCCGTAAAGGCTATCCGGCGCGAGCGCGGCAATGTCACAAGGCTTGCGGTCGCGCAGGCGCTCGCCGGCGCCAATTCCACCATCGTGTATGCGACCGGTGCGGTGGTCGGCGACATGCTGGCGCCGAGCAAAGCGCTGGCCACCTTGCCGGTCTCGATCTTTGTCGTCGGCATGGCGCTTTGCACATTACCGGCCGGGGTGATCGCCGAGCGACATGGCCGGCGTACAGTTTTCCTGCTGGGCGCAGGCAGCGGCGTTCTCGCGGGCCTGATCGCGGCTCTTGCCGTGTTCTACGCGTCGTTCTGGCTGTTCTGTGTGTCTACATTCTTCGGTGGCGTCTATGCCGCCGTGGTGCTCTCCTTCCGCTTTGCCGCTGCCGATTGCGCTGCGCCGGAGCGACGCGCGCGAGCGCTCTCGGCCGTGATGGCTGGCGGTGTTTTCGCAGGCGTCATCGGCCCGCAGCTCGTCACGCACACAATGAACCTGTGGGTCCCCCTGTTCGCTGCGACGTTTGTCGGCCAGGCCGTGGTCGCCGCGCTCTCGGCCGTCATCCTGGCCGGTGTCGACCTTCCCCGACCGACCGCGGCCGATCGCAGTGCCGGCCGGCCGCTTGGCATCATCGCCCGGCAGCCGCGCTTCATCCTGGCGGTGATCTGCGGCGTCGTCTCCTATCTGCTGATGAACTTCCTCATGACGGCAGCTCCGCTGGCGATGAAGCTCTGCGGGCTGACGCAGGAATCCGCCAACCTTGGTTTGCAGTGGCACGTCATCGCGATGTACGCTCCGAGCTTCTGGACGGGACGGCTGATCACGCGGTTCGGTGCAACGGCTGTCGTCGCCGTCGGGCTGGCGCTTATTGCGACCTCTTCCGCAGTGGGATTGCTCGGCATCGATATCGCGCACTTCTGGGCAACACTGATCCTGCTCGGCATCGGTTGGAACTTCGGCTTCATCGGCGCATCGGCGATGGTTCTGGAGTGTCACCGGCCTGAGGAAAAGGAGCGGGTCCAGTCGTTCAATGACTTTGTGGTCTTCGGCACGATGACGATCGGCTCGTTCCTCTCTGGCGGGCTGTTGTCGTTCTTCGGTTGGTCGACAGTACTGGTATTGTCGTTCGCGCCGCTGGTGATCGCCATGATGGCGCTGATCGGCTCCTCGCGTTGGAGCGCGGCACGACAGGGCTAGCATACGGGCGGGTATCGAATAGGACCGACAGGATGCAAAAAACTTACCGCGCCATGCTGGCCACGGCTCCGGGACGTCTCGAACTGGTCGAGCGCCCGGTTTCGGCGCCCGGCCTACATGAGGTGCTGATCGCCGTCGAGGCCTGCGGGATGTGCGGCGCCGACCTCAACGACATTGGTCGTGACGATCCCAATGGCCATCAGGCGCGTGTTCCGGGCCACGAGGCCGTGGGGCGCATCATAGCGCTCGGCGAGCGGGTACCTTCGATGTGGAAGCTTGATCAGCGTGTCGGCGTCGGGCGGCTCGGCGGTCATTGCAATGAATGCAGCGCGTGCCGCCAGGGCAAGTTCAATCTTTGTCGCAATCAGCACTTCGTCGGCTCCACCTGTGACGGCGGATACGCGGAAATGATGCTCGCGCGGGCCACGGGGCTCGTGTCCATTCCCGACGAACTCGCGTCGGAAGAGGCTGCGCCTATCCTTTGCGCCGGCATCGCAACCTTCAATGCGCTGAAGAAGTGCGGCGCCGAGGCCGGCGATCTTGTCGCCGTGGTCGGCATCGGCGGGTTGGGCCACATGGCTCTGCAATATGCCCGCAAAATGGGCTTCAAGGTCGCCGCGATCGGGCGCGGAGAGGACATCGCGCCAGATGCTCTGGCGCTCGGTACCCACGCCTACATCGACACGAACATCGAGAACGCGGCCGAAAGGCTCAGTGCGATGGGCGGTGCGAAGGCGATCATTGCCACGATCGCCCACGCCGATACGGTCTCGCCGCTGGTCGGCGGTCTTGCGCCGGAAGGCCGGCTGGTCATGCTCGGCACGTCGAAGGATCCATTGTCGATCCAGAGCGGTCAGCTCGTTGCGGGAGAGCGTAGTCTGATCGGCTCGATCACCGGCTCTCCTTATGAGAACGAGCGGACGCTGGATTTCAGCGTGCTCGCCGGCGTACGGCCGAAGATCGAGACCATGCCGCTCGAGCGCGCGGTCGAGGCTTTGCAGAAACTGAGGTCAGGCGATGTGAAGTTCCGGATCGTGCTGACGATGCAATAGGCGTGGGCGTGCCTCGTGTACGCAGGAAGGAGCATAAAATGATTACCGAGATCATCACCTTTGCCATCCCGGAAGGCATGACGCGGGACGACGTCATCGCCAACTACCGGCGAAGCGCTCCGACCTGGCGCGCCAATCCCGATCTGATCCGCAAGAACTACCTCTTCGATGCCGAAACGGGGCGTGCCGGCGGTGTCTATACGTGGCGAACCATGGAAGCGGCTCGGCGTGCGCGTGGTGACGCCTGGCTCGAACGGGTTCGCCGCACCTACGGCAGCGAGCCGACAGTGCAGTATTTCGAGACGCCTTTGGTGGCCGACAACGCCTTGGGCGAGACGATCGACGAGGCGGCGTCCGTTTAGTGGCGTCGGCATGCGCAGGAGGAAAGACGCAATGCGGGGCAAAGACTCGAGACAACCGGTCCCCTATATGGAGCGGACGCGAAACTACTATCGCGCCCTTGGCTACACAAAAGACTATGTCTGGGCGACCCATACGGATGTCCCGTTCACTCATGTGGTGAAGCCAGCGAGCGAGATGAAGGTCGCGCTCATCACGACGGCAGGACCGGGCGACCGCTCGCATCGGGACGAAAGCAATCGCAGACATGTCTGGAGCGGCCGAGTCGCGAGCCCACCCGCGACATTCGACACCGATATGGCTTGGGACAAGGAATCTACCCATACCGACGACCGCGAGACCTTCCTTCCCATCGATGCCGCGCAGCGATTGGTCGCGGATGGAACACTGGGTGCGCTTGCCCCATCCTTCCACACCGCCCCGACGGACTACAGCCAGCAGAAGACAACAGAACAGCATGCCCCTGAGATCCTGCGGCGACTACGAGAGGAGCAGGTCGACGCGGCCATTCTGACCGCGCTTTGACCGGTCTGTCACCAAACCGTGAGTTTGGTCGCCCGTCATCTTGAAGCGAACGGTGTTCCCACCGTCATCATCGGCTCCGCCAAGGACATCGTGGAGCATTGCGGCGTGCCGCGTTTCGTCTTCTCGGATTTTCCACTGGGTAATCCGTGTGGTCATCCTGGGGACAAGGACATGCAGACAGCCACCGTGCGATTGGCGCTGCAGGTGGTGGAAGAAGCATCAGGGCCGCGCACCACCGTGCGATCTCCTTTTGAATGGAAGGCCGATGATCCCGAATGGCGCGAACGCTACAACCGCGTCCGCCCCGAAGATCGGGAGAGGCTGCTTGCCATAGGAGAGGCCCGTCGGCGAAAGCAGCAGCCGTCGCGGTAAGGCGTTGGGTGCTTCCGACCCATTGGTGCGTAGATGTAGCCCGTGAACAAAGAAGGGCTACCTTCGAAGCTGACTGTGATGCCGGGTACTTGCACAAAAACGTAGATGCGGAGTGCAAGGGTGGCTTACCTCGTCTTGCAGAAGAACGAGAGACAGGGCGTAGTGGACCCTCGCGTGTCACCTGCCTATTCGGGCCATTTCCGCGAGATCCCGCTTTTTGCCTCAAGCAAGCGCCGGCGTGCCTCCGTGTTGTGAGCACGTTGACCTCAACTGCATCATGTAATATTTTAAGTTACATGAAACGAGACAGCCGATTGTCCGGCGTGCTGCATGTGCTGCTGCACATGGCCGAGCAGGACCGTCCGACGACATCCGAAATGCTGGCGCGGGCCATGCAAACCAATCCGGTGGTGATACGCCGGATCATGGCGGGCTTGCGCGAACGCGGCTATGTGCGCTCGGAGAAGGGACACGGCGGCGGCTGGACGCTCGCCTGTGATCTTTCGCGGCTCACTCTGCGCGATGTCTATGAGGCACTGGGGGAGCCTTCGCTGCTCGCCATCGGCAATCGGACGGAAGCGCCCGGCTGCCTTGTCGAACAGGCCGTCAACGCCGCTCTGGGGCGCGCCTTCGACGACGCAGAAGCGATGCTGCTGGCGCGGTTCGCCTCGGTGACCCTGGCCCAGCTCAGCGCCGACTTCCATCAGCGGCTGGGCGCCCGCAAGCAATCCTGTGATCTGGAGGCGGTTCATGGCGCATGACGAGACGATGCGGACGCTGCTCGCGTCCTTCAACGATCCGGAGCATGCAAAGCGCTATAGCGAGGGACCGCAGCGTTTTGTACCGGGCATCGCCGATTTCTACCGAATGATGGCGATCCTCCTTGCCGAGCGTGCGCCTGAGAATGCGCGCGTGCCGGTGCTTGGCGCCGGCGGCGGTCTCGAACTGAGGGCCATGGCGCAGGCCCATCCCGGCTGGACGTTCGTGGGCGTCGATCCGGCCGGTGCCATGCTGGATGAGGCAAGACGCGTGCTTGGTCCTGACGCGGCCCGCGTCACCTTCTGCGAAGGCTATATCGACGATGCGCCCGAAGGTCTGTTCGATTCGGCCACCTGTCTTCTGACGCTGCACTTCCTGGACGCCGAAGAGCGCACGCGGACCGCGCGTGAGCTCCGGCGGCGGCTCAAGCCTGGCGCTCCATTCGTGGCCGCGCACTCCAGCTTTCCGCAAGGGGAGGCACGCCCCCTCTGGCTGTCGCGTTATACTGCCTATGCCGTTGCATCGGGTGCCGATCCCGAGCAAGTCCGGAAGATGTGCGAGACATTGGACGCGCATGTGCCTTTGTTTGCGCCGGAGCAGGATGAAGCCATTTTGCTCGATGCCGGCTTTTCGGATGTCGCCCTGTTCTATGCGGCATTCACTTGGCGCGGATGGGTCGCCTACGCTTGAGTGGCCAGGCGACAGGGCACCTTCTTTGTCTTGTTGACGGTTGCCGCATGGCCGGCCAAAGCGAAGCCAGGAGAGAAGCGGGCTGCTGGCTACGATGCCGGCTGGTCGCGACGCAAGGTGAGCGCCCGCTTTGTGCTCAGCGAGTCGTAGTCTTCAGAAGGCAGCGAGCGATATCTTCCGGGGCAAGCTGCAGCCGCAGGATGGCGCTCAGATGATCCTCGCCAAGAGCGACGAGATCCTCGTTGAAGTCGCCGAGACGCGGCGACAGCGGGATCGTCTCGATCCCGGCGGCCGCGGCACGCGCGGTTAGAGTCGTCATGGCACCATCGCCAGCGGGATCGATGTCGCGGGCGATGTAGAGCCGGCGCAGCGTGTTCGGGAAGAGGATCGCGGAGAGATGCGCGGCCGACAGCGCGGCCATCAGCGGCATGCCGGGCAACGCCATGCGCAAGGACAGCATCGTCTCGATTCCTTCGCCGGCCGCCATGACGTCACGGTGGGGACCGAACCGAACGGCATTGCCGAGCAGCGCGCCCATCGCCTTGCGCGGCGTCTCGATCGGCGCCTTGCCGAGGCCGGAGGGATCAAGCCATGTGCGATGCGCCCCGGTGATCAGTCCGCCGAGATCGGTGACGCTGGCGATCATCGCGGGCCAAGTCTGGGTCGGCCCAGCATCATCCGGGCGATGGTAGCAACGGGGATGATAGCGGAGCGCTCCGACATCGTGCAGATCGTCAATGCAGCGATGCCGTAGATAAGTCTCCACCAATGTGCCGTGGATCGGCTGCGATGCGGCGATCAGACGTCGCGCTGCTTCCGGTGAGCCGGTCGGCGCCGGCACCACATACCGCTTTTTCTGGAGATCGGGTTCGGGACGCGGCAGGCTGAGGAATCGGCGCGCCTCGTCGGCCACATCGCGGAAGTCGACTAACCCTAAGCTCTCGCGGATCACATCGAGCAGATCACCATGGCGCCCATCGGCGGCATCCGCCCATTTACCAGCAGCGCCCGGACCACTCTCCGGGCCGAACAGGCGGACGTACATGGAGCGTCCTGGTGTGTTGTGCACATCACCGACGATCCAATAGCGGCCGACGCGCCGGCCATTGGAGAGATACTGCCGGCACACCGCCTCGGCCTCACGCGCGAGGCGGTGTGCCAGATCACTGGCGGATGAGCTCATGATCGCCTCAATGTAGGTGTCACAAGCGCCAGTACGAGACGATCTTCTGCGCCTCGCGATGGTAGTCGAGCATCTGCCGATAGAAGCGATGGCGGGCTTCGCGCTGTGCGCGATCGCGGCGTGCTTCCGATGTCAGCTTCTTGGCAGCCGCGCGGACGACGGAACGCCAACTCGTGTGGACTGTGATGTCGAGGCGCAGGTAGGTCCCGTAGGTCATAGCGGTCTCCGAAAGAAAAATGCCCGGCGCGAAGCCGGGCAAAGGTGAAACGGAATGTGAGGGGAGTTATTCGGCGGCGATCACGTGCTGCATCTGCCCGTCGCCCTTGGCCGTGGTGCTTCCCGCACCGACGGTGCGCAACGGCTCCGGCAGCCAGCCGGTGCCCTCGAGCAGCCGCTCGGCCTCCTTGGCCATCTCGGCTTTCTTCAGATGCGCAATGCGCTCGGCCGGCTTGTCGCCCTTGGCTTCGTGCACGGCATCGAGAATACGCGCCTTGGTGACGCGGCCGAGAAACGCGTCGACCGTCGGTTTCCAACCGGCCGCCGCCATGTCGAGCGCGACCGCGGACGCAAGACGGCCGGCGTGACGCAGGGCCTTCGGCCGCCGGTCGTAGGGTTGATGCACGGCATTGATCGTCAGCCCGATGCAATGGGCGAACAGGGCCTGCCGGCTGTCGCTGTCGAGCTCGGCCAGCATGTCCCACAGATCGCCGCTGTCCTCGGGCATCTGCTCGTCCCACGCCTTATGCCGTGCCTCTATGGCCTTGGCCGCCGGCGTATCCGCAAGACCGGACGTGTGGCCGAACAGAACGCTCTTGGCGTCGATCTCGAGGCACGTATCGAAGCCGTAGTGATAGAAGAGCTTCAGGCACAGCGCGTGCAAGGCCGCGCGCAACGCCACGTCCGGATCGTTCGCCACCGCTTCGCGCAGTGCCAGCGTGCGATGCGCCGTCAGCTCGGTCATGAGGCGATCCGACAAGGGGCGATTGCCGTCGTCCTCATCAGGCTCATCGACGGCGTCGTCGTCCGTGTCGGACTCTTCTCCCGCAGACGTCATGCGGCGGTGATCGGACTCGTCGCCGTCGGCGTCTTCATCGTCGTCGATCGGTATCTCGTCCTCTGGTCGCACGTAGCCGCGCTCGATACGCAGTACGCCGGTGCTGTCGATGCTGACGAAGGCGCCGGCGCGCGCGATGTCATCAGGCTCGTACACCACGGGGCGATCCTCCAACGCCTCCAAGGCGGTTTCGATCTCGCCGAGACGCTGGTCGATCTCCTCGGGAACCTCCTGTGCTTCGGCGTACTCCGCCTCGAGATCGTCGAACTCGGCCTGCAGCGCATCACGGGTCGCGGCCTCTTCGTCGGTCAGCGGCACCTCGCGGCCGGTGAGCTGGCGCAGGCCATGGCCGTAGCCGTAGGGAAGCTCGGTGACGACCTCGATCCACTTCCAGCCCTCGGCCCGGATGGCATCGGCTTCGCGCTCGAGCTTGTCGGCGACGAGCTTATCGAGCAGCGGCGGTTCCTGCAGCCACCCGCCATCATCGGGCTCGAACAGATCGCGCAGGATGGTGCCGCCGGCTTGCTCGTAGGCTTCCGTGCCGACGAACTGCGCGCGCTTGTCGGAGGCACGCACGGCGCCTTCGGTCAGCAGGCGGCGGATGTGGAAGGGCTCCTTGTTGTAGGAGTGCTGAAGTGCGTCCCAAACTTGGTCCTGCCGCTCATGATCCGGATTGACCGTGAAGCTCATGAGCTGGTCGAGTGTCATGCCGTCCTCGGCATAGACCTCGAGCAGCTTCGCCGACACGGCGGCGAGCCGCAGACGCTGGCGCACAACGGTGACCGAGACGAAGAAGGCGGCGGCGATCTCTTCTTCGGACTGGCCCTTTTCGCGCAAGGCGAGGAAGGCGCGGAACTGATCCAACGGATGCAGTGGGGCGCGCTGGATGTTTTCGGCGAGGCTGTCCTCTTCGGCGATGCCGTCCGTGCGGATGATGCACGGGATCGGTGCATTGCGCGGAAGCCGCTTCCGCTTCACCAGCAATTCGAGGGCACGATAGCGGCGACCGCCGGCGGGAATCTCGTACATGCCGGTCTCGTTGCCTTGCGTATCGAGCACCGGCCGCACGGTCAGGCTCTGCAGGAGCGTACGCCGGGCGATGTCCTCGGCCAACTCCTCGATGGCGATGCCGGCCTTCACGCGGCGGACATTGGACTGGCTCAGAACCAGCTTGTTGAAGGGGATGTCGCGCGAGACACTGAGCGCGATCTTCGAACTTATCTTGGCCATGGTGGTTCTCCACGGCGGGCGGCCGAGAGACTCTCTCTCGACTCCTGGCCCGCCGTGAAACCCACAACCGCTCTCTCACTCGCACCGCGCCTCACCCACGCTCGCGCAAGGCGGCCGCCGCCTCCCGCAGACGACAGTCGTCGAGCACGATGCGGCCGGCTCGACGTGCGGCTTCGGCATAGACCGAGAGCGGGAACGTGCCCTCGAAATAGAGGTCGCGCTCGATGCCCAATCCGAACGGCAAGCGCACCGAGGCCATCTCGACGAGGTTAAACGCACCTAGTTCCGGGCTACCGAAGCCAAGATCAGCGAGGCCGAAGAGTGTCTCCCCATCATCATCGAGCTCGGTCGCGAGCCATGTGGCCGCACCGACCGGATTGAAGAACTTCACCACGGGGATGTGGTCGACATCGCGTTCGCGGCCGTTGATCAGCAGGAGATCGCGCAGCTCTGGTGTGAGAAGGATCATGCCACGGCCCTCCGTGTGCTCGCGATCGCTTCATCGGCCTGCGGCAGGAAGGCGAGCAGATAGTCCGCAGCCTTGCTTGCCAGTGATGCAGCGCGGACAATGGCGCGGTTGTCCTCGCGAAGTGCGTCGAGCCACGATGCCAGGTAGTCGGCGTGACGCACCGTCGGTGTGATGCCGAGCGAGGCACAGCAGAATGCGGCAGTCATTTCCGCCACCAGCTCCTCGAAGGCGTACTTGCGCGATCCAAACGAGCCCGTGAGGTCGCGGTTGAGGCGCGACGGGTGGCCTACTGCATGCCCACATTCATGAAGCGCTGTTCTGTGCCAGTTTCGGGGCTCGAAGAACGCCGCCGGCGGCGGCACCTGCACGTAGTCCTGTGAGGGATTGCAGTAGGCGCGGTTTCCCCCGATGCGGAAGTCGATGCCGGTCGCCTTGATCAGGGCCTCGACACGCGGCTCGATGGTGCCTGGCGGCGGAGGCGGTGCGGCCGTTGCGATCTCATCCGGGAGATCATCTATCTGATCCGTATTGAAGACTGTGAACCGCTTGAGGAACGGAATGGCACGTGCTTCTCCGCCGCTCTGTGCGGCGCGCCGCTTGGCATCATCGGGGATGAAGCGGTCGGCGTAGACGACGGTGGTGCCGCGTTCGCCTTTTCGCACCTGACCACCCAGTGCGGCGGCCTGGCGATACGTCAGCCAGCTCTGGCCGCTGTATCCTTTTTCGAATACCTCACCCCAAAGTATCAGCACATTTATGCCGGAGTAGGTCCGGCCCGTAGATGCGTTGTTTGGCATGGCAAGCTGCGCCTTGGCTGACGGCGTGCCCCACGGCTGCACCCAGGGGAAGCGGCCGGCTTCGAGCTCGGCGATGATCTTGTTGGTGATGTCGTCGTAGAAGTTGGTCCGGTCGGCGCCGGACGCTGCGCGCGTGGTCGATCTGGACATCGCGGGTCTCCGCGACGGGCCGGCGAGAGCCTCTCTCTCACCCCATCAGCCCGCCGCGCCGACCGCAGCTTTCCTCCGCCTCTCTCCACGGCAGCCGGCCGATGGCACCCACCTGGAAGCGTTGCGATCGCGGCCTGCCGTGTTGGTCGATGGTATGGATTGCCGAGCGCGGTGACGTCGCAACATCGCTCGCCGCGTTACTGCGTAACGCGCCTGCGGCCCTTCCAGCCCTCATTTTGCTGCGGTTCGACAATGGTGCTCAACCGCACGCCACCGAACGCGTTGAGGTGCCTGTGCGCATATCCTCTCGCAGCGCTCCGCTGATCAGGCCCGGATTAGTTAGTTTTGTTTGTTCTAGCTAATTTAACAAACAAACTCGCAGCCGGCTTGCCACGACAGCCGCTACGGCGAGCTTTGCGCCCATGCCAATGCTGGGCATCGCGACATCATGGTCCGCGCCCGGTGACCGTTACCCGAATGGGCCGAGACCCGCGACTCTTGCCGGGGCTCGCCTCCGGCAAGACGCGGGGCTCGGGCGAGCGGCCGCAGGCCGCGAGGTAGGGCCCGATAGCGGCCGCCAGCGGCCGCGAAGGCGCCCAAAAGCTGATCCCAAAGAAGAAGTCGCAAAGCTGACCCGGCGGCCCAAGCGGAACTCAGAACCTATTCTTGCGCCAGAACTCTTCCCACTTGGCATCGCGATTGCGGCGTTCCTCCGCCTCCCTCTTCTCTTCAGCCGCCCACGCCTCGAGCTGGGTCTGCCAAGCCTTCCGCTTCTCCCGCGCCTCGCGCTGATAGCCCGCCTCCCAGAATCCGAGCAGATTGCTGAGCGCAAACACAATGCCGGCTGCAAACAGCGTGATCCAGACGACTCTCTCTGCGGCAACGACACTTTCGGGGAGCCTGGGCCAGATGAACAACGCTCTGCACCCCAGTCCGGAAATGGCAAGACTATGTTAAGTTGCATGACACTGATTCGCCTCGGGGCTCTCGTGACATCAGCCGAACGCGACCCGAAGCGGACCTTCACAATCTCTCAGCGGCGGCGGCTGTTTCTGCGCGCGGACGGCCACTGCCAGCGGTGCGGGTGCCTGCTGACCGAGCAGTGGCATGCCCATCATGTAATACCCCACGCCGGAGGAGGCGATAGCGCGCTCGGGAACGGCATGGCGCTGTGCGTGCCGTGTCACGTATTGGTCCACGGGTGGGATGATCGCATGAGCGGGCACAAGGCCAATCCAGACTTCGGCAACGAGCAACCGATTTTTGAGAAGGACTACTCCTGGCAGGAGAGGTCCCTGGTCCTCTTCCAGACCAAGATCGATGATCACTACTCCACAACGCCGGGCGGGTTCACTGCGGCCTGGGTCGATCAGGTGACGCCAAGCGGCGGCAAGACCATTGGCTCTTTGAAGAAAGCGGGTTGGCTGATCGATCAGGATCTTGTCGATTACGTTGTGTGGGTTGTGCCGCGCAACTCGATCAAGGGGGGCTTTGAGGACGATGCCAGAAATGTCGAGCTGGCGAACTCGTCGAAACATCGGCTCAACGAGAAGCATCTCCGGATCGACACCGAATTGTCATCCGGCAGGACGCGGGTGCCGCGCAATCATCACGGCGCGGTCATTACCTACCAGGCGCTCGAAACGATGTACGACTTCTTTGAGCTGTTGCGGCGCGCCAACATTCGCCTCGCCTTCGTATTCGATGAGATCCATCACGGTGCAGAGGAGAGCGCGACAAGCTCGGGCAATCAGTGGGGGGCGGCGGCCAAGAAGTGCGTCCAGCTCGCACACTGCGTAATCTGCCTGACCGGCACGCCGCTGCGGTCTGACGACAAGACCGTTCCGTTTCTCAACTATCGCAAGCTCCAAGTGGAGTCGGACGATGGCTTGAAGAGCGGCTTCGAAGTCGAGCCGAGCTTTGCGTTCACCTATGCCGACGGCATGGCGGCTGGTATCGCCCGTAAGCTGATCTTCGAGCACTTTGACCCCTAGATCGACTATGTGCGCGAGGACGCCAATACCGGCGAGGTCATTGAACAGCGGCAGCAGCGTCTGAGCGCGATCAAGAAGGGCGACGCACAGCGTTTGAAGCGCACACCGTTTCAGCGTGACAAGGGCGACCTGCCCGAGCAAATGCTGAGGCGTGCATACGAGGCATCTGAATGGATGCGCAAAAAGGGCGATTCTGACGCCGCCGTGCTCGTGATCTGCCGAGACGAGCGCGACAAGGACGGCGATACTATCGAGCACGCCACCGAAACGATCCGCAAAATCTGTGGCGAGACGGTTGTGTCAGTGACACACGAGGACCCGCAGTCGCACGAGCGCATCCGCAAATTCAAGAGAGATACAAGCCGCTGGATCATCGCAAAGCAGATGATCAGCGAGGGAACCAATATCCCTCGTATTCGTGTCGTGGTCATGCTCACCATCCCGACGCAGCGCGTCTACTGGTATCAGCTCATCCACCGGGCCACGCGCAACGAGGCAGATGACCGGCTCCAGGACGCGCTCATCTTGCAGGTCAAGATTGATCCCGTCGAGCAATGGGCAGCCGAGGTCGAGCAGGAGGTGCTTGTTGGCCTGGAGCGCATCCCAGCGTCGCGTGGTGAGGGCGAAGGCGAGGGCGACGGTCCCTCCGAAGTCGTCCGTGGCCTGTCGGCATTCCTGGACGACAAGGACACCATGCTGGAAGGTGATGACTACACGCGTCAGGCTGCGCCTGCTGAGCGCATCTATCGGCAACTTGCGCCACAGACGAAGCAGGAGCTTTGGCACGTCCTCAAGACGCTGCGCGTCGGCGAGGAACTGGGCGTGCTCAATTTCCCCAATGTCGCGTCCGCCACCGAAAGCCCGTTCACCGTTGATGAGCGCGCCCGGCGGTTCTGGGATGAAGGCGTCAAATCTATCCGGCAGGCAGTGACGATCTACAAGCAGAAGGGCCGTATCGAAAATTATGGTGTCCTGTTCGGTCAGTGCAAGCGGCACGCCGGCATGGGCAGCATGAAGATCGATGACCTGCTTGCGAGCCATTCCGACCCTGTCGGCGCGGCACAGAAATTTTACGAGTATGCGAGAAGGCCTGTCGCTGACGCCAAGAAGCTGGGAGGCGACCCGCCGGTGAAGGGGACTGGATGAGCCTGACAAACGGCGACGGCACGCCACAAATTGTCCGGTACGTCGATGAGCACGGTATCGATCGGATCAGCTCTGACCCGAATGCGCTGATCCGGTATGCCTCCCAGGCGTTGCGATTTGGCGAGCATGGACTGTTCGAACTGCTGCCCGCCGCCATTGACCGGATCATTGAGAAGAAGGTCTGGTTGCAACGCGATCCGCCGTTGAAGGATTTCGGTCAGCTCGCTCTGCACCCGACCGGCCTCGGTATCAAGAATGATCGGGGACTGGCGCTGTTACGGGCTGCGATGGAAATCAAAGGCCGTCACATTGGGCCTTGGACTGACGTGCTCGCGGCCGTCGAGCAGGCCGTCAAAGCGTTCATGGTGGAGGCGGAGCAGTCTGTCGGCTACATCCGTAACCACCCCGAAGAATTCAAAGAGCATATCACGTATTTGCCCAGCAGCAGCAGCTATGATCACCGCCTGTTGGATCTGCGGCGGAAGGATGCTGTTGTCTTTCGGCAGGTGGCCAGTGGCAAGAAGCCAATCCGCGAGGCGCTGGCCAGACACACCAAGGTAAGCCGTCTCAGCCGAATGAAGTCCGCATGGCAAGGTGCGAGCGAGGATGAACGGCGTGAGTTTCTCGCTTGGCTCAAAAAGGAATGCTGAGGGCCGATTTCCCATCAACGCGACCCCTAAACGGAGGTACGCAACAACAGAACGGGTTGCAAAACGCTCTACGCGTGGCGATTGATGCTCGCTATTGTTGTGGCATAAGAAAAAATCCTAAGTTTGGTGCCAAGCCATTTGCGACTGTCCCGAAGTTGGCGTTTCGTATCGTATCTAGGAATTGCGACGACGTCGGCTACACTCTGCGGTGCGTTCGACGACGTGCCTCGCGTGATGCAGCTGCTCAGGGTAGCTGTGGGTCATCAGCATCGGCTCGATGACTGGAGGACCGTTACCGCTCAACCTCCAGAAACGGATATGGGGCCTTAGTAGAACGCCGCATGATATTCAACGACGCCCATCGGGGCCGGGCCTCTGAATAGCAAGCGCTGGAAGTATTGATCTGGCACGCCTGGGAAACGAAGGTTCGCGTCACTTTCGAAGCCAAACCGGGCATAGTAGTCGGGTTCACCCAGGACAACACACCCCTGCGCGCCCATTGCCCTGAGACGTTCGAGGCCAGTTTCGATGAGAGCTCTGCCAATTCCGCGTCGCTGCATGCGTTTCACAACAGCTATGGGACCAAGACCGAACCAACCGGCGTGGATTCCTCCGACGGAGACCGGCGAGTAGGCCGCGCATCCAACAACTTCGCTGTGCTCCTCGGCAACAAGCGAAAGCGTCAACACATTGCTGGCACGTAGCGCATCGACGATCGCAGCTTCTGTACCACTGGCATGCGGCGCGTGCTCGAAAGCAGTCGCTATGACGAAGCGCATAGACTCAATGTCCGTGGCCACTTCATCGCGGATGATCATAGGGAAAGCGTAACATGTCGACATCCCTTGGTCGACGTTGGCGATGTCTCAACACGGTCAAGAGCCGGGCGCCGCAACATGCGTCAGTGGGGCAGATGTCCTTCAGATCCGGACAGAGTCGCCGTACGGCAGCGAGGTGGGTGCATCAAGCGGGCGCCCTACGAGAGGGACCGCTGCAGCGTGAGGCCATCGTCATCCATTTCGTCACGCTGCGTCTTGTCGATCTCAACCACCTACTTGGCACTTCGCCGACCGCAATCGTCTCGACGCGTCACTCACACGGGCCAATCACGTAAAGACCAACAGCCACGATCCGCGCGAGGCCGGCGGCCGGTTGCGGCGGCGGGCATACCGCTCGCGTGACTTTCATTGAGGCGGCAGCGCCCGCCGGTAGGGTGCCGCAGCGATCAAACAGGCGTGCAACAGACGGAGGCGGCGAAGCCTCTGAACGGTGGTCGCTGCTTGACTTTCGGCCGAATAGCCGACGGGCTTTGCCCGTCGATCGTCACGGCCGCATCGTCCGATCGAAAGCGCAGACGACCATTGTGATTGGCCAAGCCGCGGAACAAATCATCGAAGCCCATGCCACGCCCGGAATCTCCCGTGCAGCTGCAGCCACTCTGGAGCACGAGCGGCAGCGCATCCCGCGCCGTGGCCAGCGTGGCGTACTTTGGGTTGCTGCGAAGGCTTGCCAACGCCCCGATGCCCTGATCGGCGACGACGAACTCGAACAGGCGCTCGGAACCGCGAAAGGCGACGAGGCCTGTCTCGGGGGCTCCCGAGTGCTCGAGGATATTCGAGAGCATTTCACCGAGCGCTGCCGCCAACTGACCGGCGCTTCGCGATGCAAACCCCGCCGCCTCGGCTGCGCGCTTGGCACGGATAGTCAATTGCGTCCAAGTGGTCTCTGGCAGGGGATCGCGCGCAAGCCGGAGCACGGCGCACTGATCGGCAAGCTCGATAAGCCGATTTAGATCGGCAGTCATGGATGCACGCGTCAGGGGGCCTGGGTTCGGGCTCGGGACGACACCTTGTGCCGCCAGCAGAAGATGCTCGATCTGCGGCCCCAGCTCGTCGACCGGCAACTGCAAGGGCGCCTGAGGTCGTGCAGCACTCGCGCAAGCGATCGCGTGATCGTCCAGCGCCGCGTACGTGAGAACGGCCGTCGGGTTGAATGCGGCTGCGGGCGGATCGTTCAAGCAGCCGTCCTCACGGCATGGTGGATGCGGCTCTCCTCGATGTTATGGGCGAGAAGGGCGTGCACTTGGGCACCGGGAGGCGTCAGATCGGTTGGCCAGATCAACTTGCCATTGCCGGCACGTGCCGCCCGCCTGCGGTGGACAGTTTTCATGAAGCTGGTGGTGTCGATCCACGTCACGTCAGCGAAGGCCGCCTTCAAGGGGACGACCGCTCGGCTGTCGCCGAACGCGATGAGGTGGAGGGGGCGGTTCACATGCGCGGCGAGCTCGCACAGCCAAGTGATGTGCTGATCGCGCCGCTCGCCCTGCGCGGCCCCGGTCGTGAATTCGTAGGCAAGATGCGTGATCGCGTCGAGGCGGACGAGCGCCTCGGCCCAGCGCGCGAAATCGCGCGGCGTACGGCCGTTGATGTGAAGCGCGGCCGGAAGGCCGCCCGCCATCATCTCGGCGGCGCAGAGGAGAATGCGCTTCATCGCGGCGAGGTCGCCGATCCGCGGCCAGTTCAAGCACAAAGAGTAGTTGGGTGTTGTTGCGATGGCGACACCCATGGCGACGAGCCCCTCGATCACCTGCCGGCGGGCGCGCTCACCGATGCCCCACCACCGTTCGATGCTGGCGTCCTTGTCGACGCCGGTGACGATGATCTGGGCGCCATCGTCGATCATGAAGTGGCGGAGAAGGGCCTCGCGCGTCGCAAAGCGCGGCGCACCCATGCGCTTGTCGAAAAGCTGCGTGAGCTTGATGGCGGCCACCGGTGTCACCAGCGCCTGCTGACGCGACGAGCCGTGAAAGATCTGAGGGGCGTAGCCGGGGAGATGCGAGGCGCGAGGCGCAAGGGGGATCGTCACATTGTCGAGGGAGAGGCCCCGGATCTCCTGCATCTGCTGTCGGAACTGGCGATTGCGTCGGCAGACCAACCGGCAGCTCTCGGGCCGATTGCAGCAGTGGATGCTGCAATCAAAGAGGCCGGTCGCGGTGCTGAGCTTCCCGCATAGCCGGCGATCGACACAACCGGCACATCCCGGAGACGGGAGGTTGCGTTCGGGGGCGTGATGGAGCTGACGAGACTTCCAGCGAGGAGCCTCGCCCGGGGGCTTCGTGCGCAGCGTCATTTGATGATCTCGATTTCTGCAGTGCGGGCATTTTCGAAGACGTCGTCGACGCGGCCACCAACAATGCCGTACTCGGAGAGCATGTCGCGCAGAGCCGGACGCGGCTCATCGATCGTGCCGACCACGCGATCGACCAGGACGGCGACCACCTCGTCGCCCTGGAGCTCGATGTTGAGCTCGTCACCGGGATTGATCGCGACTCCGGGTTTGAGCCGCAGCAGCTCCTGGTAGTCGGCGAGTTCGATACAGCGCGTGAAGAGATCCCGTTCGGCGAGCGCGATCAGGTCCTTGTCGCGGGCAACTTTGATCGTGCGGCCGATCTTCAGCAGAAACTCGACGCCCATGAGCTGCGCTCCTTATGTGAAGAGCCGATAGCGCTTGGCGCGCCCGTGCGGGATTTCCACGAGAGCACCGAGTTCGGCGAGCTTGGCGAGGCGGTTATTCCAGGCGGTCTGAACGATCGGAGAGGCGCCAGGCCGCGCGTCGGTGAGCTCCTTCAGCTCCTTTGCATCGGTTTCGCCGCGCTCGGCGACAAGCGCGAACGTCTCCTGTAGATGCGGATCAATCGCGCCGAGCAGGGCGATATTCGAAAGACGACCGGCGGCATCGGCTGTGGCAACGAGGATTGCATCGTTGGCAACCGTGAAAGCGTTGTGCAGATCCTCACGGACATCGATCGTTGCATTGACAATGACGGGGATGAGGGTGGAGCGTTGAGCCCGCAGGAGCGCACGCATGCTGACAAGACTTTCGCGCACGAAGCTCGCGCTTATCACCTGGACGTCGCGGCAATCCCACAGCCATCCGGTTGGCGACGAGGGGCGGTCCTGGGCGATAGCCGAGAGCGCGGCAAAGAGTGCGCGCCCGGCGACGGCGCCTCCGAGTACGGGGCTGCCGGCAATGTTTGCGATGTCGGTTTTCATATCACTGTCCTCATTGAGTCAATGAGATAAGTGAGTCGACGACATGGCTCAAGGAGCAGAGGGGCAACCCTTGACCCCACGAGAGGCGTTTCCTGTGGATAGCGGGGGGCGTAGGGTGCCTCAGGTCAGGGTTGGCGCGGCAGCAGTGTGTCGCGTGGCGTCGAATCGTGAGGAAAGTTGATTGGAACACGGAGGCGATTGTTCCATATCTGTTCACTAGGCGGTGGTTGTGTTGGGATGTCCATGGATGCCTTGAATCTCAGTTCGTCAGGTGGCGCCGCGAACGCTGTCTCCCCGCTCCGTGAGCTCGGCGCGTACGAAGCCCTGTGGGATGCGAAGGGGGCGTCGTTCAAGACGCTATCGGAACGCTTTGAGAAGGAGCCGGGAGCGCTGCCTTCGGATTTCGTGCCGCGCGCGCGTGCCGAGAAGTACGCGGAGTACGTCGTGCGCCGCTTCAAGGAGACGGGCGTCACCCACTACGGCATCCGTGTGCACAGTGCGGGCGAATATCCCGAGAAGCTGCGCGACGCCGATCATCCGGTGGAATTGCTTTATTATCGCGGGTTCTGGGACCTCGTTTATTCTCGCTCGGTGGCGATCGTCGGTACGCGCAATCCGTCGCCGGAGGGTTTGGCCCGCGCGCGCAAACTTGTCCGCCATCTCGTCGCCGACGGATTCACCATCGTGTCTGGCCTTGCCGCTGGCGTCGATACAGAGGCGCATCAAACGGCGCTCGACTCCAATGGGCGCACCATTGCGGTGATCGGCACGCCGCTGTCTTTCGCGTATCCGCGAACCAACGCTGCGCTGCAGGAGCGGATTGGCAAGGACTTCCTGGTCATCAGCCAGGTGCCGGTCCAGCGCTGGGAGAAGCAGGATCACCGCTGGAACCGCTCGTTCTTCCCGGCGCGTAACATTACGATGTCGGCTTTGACAGAGGGTACGATCATCGTGGAGGCGGGCGAGACCTCCGGCACGCTCATTCAGGCACGAGCGGCCCTGAAGCAGGGCCGCAAGCTTTTCATTCTCGACAGCAATTTCCACAAGAGCGCGATCACTTGGCCGGCGAAGTTCGAAGCCATGGGCGCAATCCGGGTGCGAACGTACAGCGATGTCAAACGGCACCTTTCCGAAGCGCCTCACTGAGATCGACGACCTGACGCGATCGGATCATGCTTATCTGACGCCAGAGGATCGTTGCCTGTACTTCGGCGAGTATTCGGCGCGCGCGGGTTACGCGGCCGGCCCGACCAATCAGCTCATTCACAACTTCAAGAAGAGCGTTGATCGGAGGGGGAAGCCGGAGTGGCGGTACAAGGAGCGCAGCATCACGGAAGCGGCCGCCGCGTTCGCCGCGGCCATCAACAAGGGGTACGCCGCCGAAGCGACGTTCGTGCCCATTCCGCCGTCCAAGGCCAGGAACGATCCTCTCTATGACGATCGCCTGATCCGCATGCTGGGGCAGATGACGTTCCCGAAGGCGCCGGACATCCGCGAGCTCTTGTGGCAGCAGGGCAATCGGCCGGCTGCGCATGACGGCGATCGGCCGGGACCGGACGAGCTCGCCAAGCTCTACAAGATCGACGACAAGCTGGTGCGGCCGAAGCCGAAGCGCATTGCGCTCTTTGACGACCTGGTAGTGACTGGTGCGAGCTTTGTCGCGGCGAAGCGTGTGCTGCAGGTTCGGTTTCCCGACATCGAGGTCATTGGCTTCTTTCTCGCACGGCGCGCCATTCCAGACGCTGCTCAGTTCTTCGATATCATTGACGAGATATGACGCAGACCATCGTGACCTCTTGCCTCTCTCAGCTGCAGACGACCTGGGCTGCTTCTCGCTCCCTTCCTAACCCCATGTCGGGCTTCAGGAGCCGTCATCTCATCCACGACGGCAGCTGACCGTGAGAATTGAGACATGGCGTTGGGCGTCCAAGGTTGGCCCCGGAATATGTTCTATGATGGCGTGCGGTCATTGAAATCTTCGCGCCTTCAGCTTGATACCACCCATATGGGGATCGGGTATCCAGATGTCGCGGGTCGCTGGGGACGAGATGCAGTACGCATTGGTTGAGGGCGATAGACGGGAAGCATATCCGGGTGGAAGCGCGAGCTGTCCGACCTGCGGAGCTGCCATGGTCGCCAAATGCGGTTCGCGCATCATGCACCACTGGGCTCATCGTGGGCGTCGCAACTGCGATCCATGGTGGGAGAACGAGACCGATTGGCATCGGCAATGGAAGAACCGCTTCCCGGAATCCTGCCGCGAAATCTCTCATACCGCGCCCAATGGTGAGATACATCGGGCTGACATCAAAACGCCGACGGGCATCTACATCGAGGTTCAGCACTCTTCGACTATGACGGATGCTGAGCGGGCGTCGCGCGAGGCCTTCTACCAGAACCTCGTATGGGTGGTCGATGGAAGGCCGTTCCGTCGGAACTTTGACATCTATCATATGCTGCCAGACCCGACCTCCGAGCTTGCCGGGGACTTGGTGTGGGCAAAGGCGCAGCGGCACATGGAGGGCGCCAATCACGGCATGTTCTTTCGGGTTTCGACAAACCAGAAACACGACCCCGGTGTAACGAAGGCGACCCTACGCGGCGGCTTCATCGAAGGCATCGACCGGATCAAATCCGAGTTGGATGCGATCTATCGCGGACATCATCAATATGACTGGGTGCGACCGCGTAAGACTTGGCTTGATGCGGGTTGCCCAGTTTACATCGACTTCGGCGACGAATGGCTGGCTCGCCTCGAAGTGTATGACGAGACCGGATTGAAGTGCATCCGATTGGTGTCAAAGAAAAACTTCGTCCACGATGCCATGACTGAAACCTGCGTTGAAAAGATTGTCACGCGCTTTTACCCGATTTCTCCCGAATGCCCCTAAGCGTGCCTTTCGAGCCGCCACGAAACGGCTTTTCCTCCTTTGTGCGTACGAACCCGCTTCGCCAGGCCCTCTGGATCGGCGCCTTTTTGATCATTCAAATACTTGTCGAGCACCTGCATGACGCTGGCCGGTGATCCGAGATCAAGTTCGTCACGCGCGAGTGGGATAAGGTTGCCCTTCGTGTCGACCGGTTAGCGATATGAGAAGGAGCGAGGAGCCAGGGCCAACGGTTCGTCCCCCTTACGAGGCCAGAGGTACTTACGGCTGAGCCATTCCTCGAACTTTGGTTCGTCACTCAAAGACCATCTCGACTATTCGTAAATCAGTGCGTTGGGGATCGCTGAGGTGCCGTCATGGACGAAGGCGAGGCTATGCCGCGCGCGCGTTGCGCCGACATACATGCGAGCTAGCGACTTTTCGACGTGCGTGATGTTTCCCGTCGTGAGCCACTTCTTCGCTGAGGCGTGCGGGAAAATCAGGACACGGTCGAAAGTCAGACCCTTCGCTTCTCCGAAGTTCATCACCGGGAGGTCGCCGCAAGGGGTCCGGCGATCGAATCTGAGGGCCTGCGGGGCGAAAGTAGCAACATATGCGTCGACTCGCTTCGTAGCGACGATGAAGACGCCGTCATGGCCAGTCACTGCGGTGTTCAACGACTTGGTAGCCGGCTCTCCGGGAAAGAAGCTATCACCGAGGTCTGCAATGTGTTGGTGGCACCGGTGCGTATGCTGCTCGTATGACAGCTTCGCTAAGCCTGCCTTATCCCAGGCTCGCAACTTCTTGATGATATTGATGCCAGTGAACGCCTCATTCTTCTTGGCCTGGTTCGTCCGAAACGTCGCTTGGCGATGGTCGCCCACGAGCGTCACCTGGATACCTGCTTTCAGGATGAGCTCCAACACTTCCAGATCGTAGCCGGCAAGATCTTGAACTTCATCGACGTAAATGCGGTCAAACCGCATCGCCAGTCGCCGCATCGCTGCGCCGGATGCTCGCCGGTCGCACTCGCAGACGAACTTCGCGATCTTGTCTGAATAGATGTGGCTCCCGCCAGCGAAGTAGTGGCCAGACGTATTGCTTTCAGGGATGAAGCGAACGGAACGACCTTCTTCCCAATGAAGGCCCTCGATCCTCTTGTCGTGCATCACACGTCGGTATGGTCGCGCCAGTTCCCTTAGGAGGAAGCTGAACCAGGTCATCACCTCGATATTCGAGGGGATCACTGGACCGATCCCATAGAATTTTCTCCCGATCTCCTGCCCGTTGTTCCGGGTATAAGTGACGAGCAAAGAACGGCGGCAGTTATCGCGCGCCGCCTCGTCCACAATCCGCGTCGTCTTCCCTCCCCCCGCTGCAAAAATGATGATACGGCTAGCCGACGGCATCGAGAATGTACCCCGGTGCTGCCCAATGCTCCTGTGTCGTGAAAAACTTGAGAGCCGTATCCGCCTTGTTGTCCTGCATGTAGGCGAGCAAGGCTTGATCATCTGCGAACGATTTGCCGAGGATTTTTTCGATCACTGGCCGTCCGTTCGCCTTCAACAACTGAGGCTCGAGCGTCTTGTAATTCTCGTCTGCATCGTAAAGTATCTTGACCTTCGGCAGGCCGAGATAGTTCGCATATTTCGAAACTAAAGCGGCGACATTCCCGTCATTGTCCGTGACGACAGCGACGGTATGATCCAGTTGTGTAGCGATTTCGAGGAAGCGCCTGAAGGCGAGAGAATTCACTGAGATTACATCGACGCTCGCCTCAAGCGGCATCTTGCCGTGCTTCCTTTTGAACGCCGCCTGTACGATGAGTTCATCTGATGGCCCTTCGACAAGGATTGAACGCTCCGCGAGAATGAGGCGGAGAGTATCATGGCCGGGCAGGCGCATAAAATAATCCTGCGTATCGGGTGGCAGCGCTGTGAGCCGGAACGAGTGGCCGCGATGGAAAAGCACAACAGACTCGACCCCCAGCTTGTTGAGGACGAAGCTACTGTGGGTGGTGATGAGAAGCTGGCGTGAACCTCGACGCTCGGCGATGTGGCTGATCAGCGCGTTGAGGTTTGAGAACGAGAGATGGTTTTCCGCTTCCTCGATTAGTATCAGGTGAGAGTCGGTGTTGGACTCCATTGCCAGCTTGATCTTTATGGCATTTTGCTCACCCTTGCCGACAAGGGTCAGGGGAACGTCGTCAAGATGAGGCATGACGCCAGCTTCCCAGGTTGAGCGCGATGACGTGTCGAGGGAGATGGAGAGCGCCTTGTCGGAAATGTCGCCCTTCTTGGCTGCCAGTGCAGCGTTCACGTCCTTGACCTTCTCATGACCGAGAAACGCGTCTTTCATCAAACGATAAGAGAGCGCGAGGTCGACTTTTTGGCCTTTGGTGAGGCTGTCTCGCATGATGTCGACCACGTATCTACTCGTCGCCGCGTTGTTTCGGATCGTGCTGGCGTCGATGAACGCCGGCTTGATCGGGACGGATCGAGCAGTGATCTCGTTGTCCGAGAATCCTCGCCAGCGCACAACATAGTACTCGATCGGCAAGCTCCGAATGACATTCGGATCCGCGACATAGGCCATGAATTCATCAGCGTATTCGGGATTGAACTCGATTGAGAGCGCCACTCCTGGGAGGTCCTGGTTCTGGCTGTTGTTGATGCCCTTCAGATTGGCGAGCGCGCGGTCGTCTGTGAAATAGAGCTCGATCAGAATCGATGGAGGTGCGACGGGGTGTTTGGCCTTCAGGCCTGCGATGTAGTCCGAGACGGATTGGACATTGAAAAGATGCGGGTGCAGCTCTGTCTGAATCGGGCGGCCGCTCAATTGCCCGGTCAATGCGAGGTGGATTGCTTCGAGGAGTGTGGACTTACCACACTCGTTGTTGCCGACAATGATGTTCAGGTCGGGATTCAGAGTGACGTCTGCCCTCCGGAGACAGCGGTAGTTCTGAATGATCACCCGTGAAATATACAATAATTCCTCCCATTGGTTCTCCCCCAGTCTGCTTGGCTCGCTTTGGGTCGATTGCAATCAATCGCTACGGCACAGTCGGCGCCAGCTATCTGAGGTGCTGCTAACGCAATCGATATTCAACTCAATCATCGATTTCGATCTACCTCCGAAATCCAGGTGGTAGGACCGTCGCCTAAGCGGCTTGCGTTGAGACCCGGCATCTTCAATGCCTTATCAGTAAATGCTCTAGGCTCTCCCCGGCAGGCCCCTTCCACGGGCGTGGATCCAGGTCATGCGGGTGGGACCGACGATCCCGGCGACGGCTTGGCCGCGGAAGGGTTCGAGCGCCGGTTGCCACGGGGCGAGCGTGAAGGTGTCCTCGCGGCGGATGACGGCGACCTTGCCGGTCGGCGTCGTGATGGCGTGATCGTAGGTGCCGGTGATCCGGGTGCCAGGCATGGGTGGTACGAAGGCGGCGTTGAGGCGCCGCGAGACGTCGGCGGCGAGACGCTGTGTCTCCGCTTGACGCAGCGCCTTCATCATGTCGGCGCGCGGCACCTGCTTGCCGTCCTGCGTCTGCTCGATGAGCTGCCGGCTTATGAGCCAGTCGGTCCGCGCCTTGAGGGCATTTTTCGCCTCGGCCGTGAATCCCGTCGTCCGGACCTCCGGCTGCCATCGGGTCACGATCGCATGGTCCAGCCAGGTCGGTCCCTCGTAGGTGGTCTGACGGTCGAGGTCGGTCGCAGACAGCAGATGCAGGCGCGGCACCGACGATGGCTTCTCATTGAGGCCACCACCGGCAAGGGCGACGATGTTGCCACGCACCGGCACGGCGTCTGCGTTGAGCCGGCCGAGATCGGCATAGTGCACGCGTCCGTCGACGGCATCGATGATCACCCAGGTGCGATCGGTGATCTCGTCGACCATGCCGACGCCGACGACCTTGCCTACGAGCGGGGTCCTGCGCGGGCTACGCTCGAACAGTGCCATGGCAGCCGCGCCGCGCTCGATGCCGGCCTCCTTCAAGGCGCGCTGCATCATCTTGAACGTGTCGGCGCGATCGCCGAGCTGCCGCAGCTTGACCTCCGCGTTGGCATCGAGAGACCACACGCCCGCCTGCCGTTCTGAGGCGAGTCCCAGGCGCTGCAATGTCCGCAGACGCCCGATCCGCAGCGTCCGCTGTGTTGGATCATTCTCCTCGGTGGCGGTGATGACGAGGATGTTGTCCTTGGTCCGCGCCATGAGCTGACGGTCGAGACGTGTCAGTCGCTCCTGGCCGACTTCGTCGAAGAGCTTCTGGATCCGTTCGAGCTGAGTCTCGGGACCGAGCTCGAGCGTCACCAAGGCTTGGGCACGGGCACGCACGCCATGGCCGATGTAGTCCCGTGCCATGACGAGGTCTTGACCCCGATCATCGCGGCCGCGGATGACGACGTGGGTGTGCGGATGTCCGGTATTGAAGTGATCGACTGCGACCCAATCAAGTTTGGTATCGAGGTCGCGTTCCATTTGCGCGAGGAGATCGCGAATGAACGGCTTCAGGTCCGACATCCGCGCGCTGTCCTCGGCCGACACGATGAAACGAAACTGATGCGGGTCGTTCTCCGAGCGCTCGAGGAAGGTGCGACCATCGACGTCATCCTGCTGTGCATCGTAGAGCCGTCCCACATCTCCCTCGCGGGTGACGCCATCGCGCTGGATGTATTTGAGGTGCGCACGCGCCGCGCCCATGTCTCCGGCGACGATGCGCGTATAGCGTGCCTTGACGATGACGCGGCGACTGCCGGGTGCAATGAGGCCGGCAGCCGCGCGCACGCCGGCACCCATGCCGCGCTTCGGCATCGCCGATGTGATGTGGCCGCGCTGCCGCACGGCGCTTGCGCCGGCTCGGCCGGTTTGTCTGAGCACTTGCGTGCTGGTGCTTACGGAAGCGGAGTTCGCGGTATCGCGGATGCGTCCGGGCTTCGGTTTGAAGTCGTCTTGAGCCATGGTGATCCCCCGATGATGAAACGTGACGGGGAGATGCGGCGGAGGCGCAAAGTTACAAGACGGAGTCGTGCAAAGTGCCCGGTTTACAAGGCGTATTTCGTGCGGTGACTCTACGGCCGCAAAAGTGGAGTCGCGTGAAGCCCAGCAACGACGGGGCATCTGGGCGCCAACGACTCCATCTTTTTATCTAGATGTTACTAATCGAACGCCATTTCCACGAAGAATCCTATTCGGCGCTTCGCAGATTGTCATCTCCGGATTGCTCGAATATTTTCTCTTCGCGGCCTCCTTCGCACATCGTGAAAGGCATCTCATCAGGCGGTGTCCTCGCGTTACTCCGGGGTCGTCATGGCCAGGCAGTGTAGGTGTGGC